>VYLK01000005.1_pt1 | contig 96222 bp, 93 predicted proteins | sample 5114321 | NCBI WGS metagenome assembly VYLK01 (sample SAMN12291792, study PRJNA351875) | freshwater metagenome | isolation source: freshwater lake | place: USA: Michigan, MSU2 Lake | collected 2011-08-16
CGTCAGCATCACGGTGAAGCTGATCAACCCGATCGCGATGGAAGAAGGTCTGCGCTTCGCCATCCGTGAAGGCGGCCGCACCGTCGGCGCCGGCGTCGTGGCCAAGATCATCGAATAAGGATCTGCCATGTCTGCCAAGCAAAAGATCCGCATCCGCCTGAAGGCCTTTGATTACAAGCTGATCGACCAGTCGGCTCTGGAAATCGTGGACACCGCCAAGCGCACGGGCGCCATCGTCAAGGGCCCCGTGCCCCTGCCGACGCGCATGCAGCGTTTCGACATCCTGCGCTCGCCGCACGTCAACAAGACGAGCCGCGACCAGTTCGAGATCCGCACGCACCAGCGCCTGATGGACATCGTCGACCCCACCGACAAGACCGTGGACGCGCTGATGAAGCTCGACCTGCCGGCTGGCGTGGACGTCGAGATCAAGCTGCAGTAATCGCAGCCGCCTGCGAGACTGACCATTGCGGGATTGCCCGCATTGGTTATACTCGCGGGCTTTTCCGCTCTCTGCTTCGGCAGAGAGACGGCATTACCCGCCCCGGAGCACCAGAAATGCCCGGGACGCCGCCCCGGGCAATCGATCCCGGGATCGTGAACAAGGCGCTCGCATCGTCGGGCGCTGGAGAAAACCATGAGCATGAGCGAACAGCTCGGCTTGCTGGGCCGCAAGGTGGGCATGACGCGCATCTTCACGGACGATGGCGACACCATCCCCGTGACGGTGCTCGACGTGTCCAACAACCGCGTCACGCAAGTCAAGACCGCTGCGACCGATGGCTACAACGCACTGCAAGTTGCGTTCGGTAGCCGCAAGGCCAGCCGTGTCACCAAGCCCGAAGCCGGGCACCTGGCCAAGGCCGGCGTCGAAGCCGGTGAGGTCCTCAAAGAATTCCGCGTCACCGCTGAAGTCGCTGGCCAGTACAAGGCCGGTGCCGTTCTTCCCGTGAGCGTGTTTGCCGCCGGCCAGAAGGTCGACGTGCAGGGCACCTCGCTGGGCAAGGGCTTCCAGGGTGCCATCAAGCGCCACAACTTCAGCTCGCAGCGCGCGTCGCACGGCAACAGCCGTTCGCACAACGTGCCGGGCTCGATCTCGATGGCGCAAGACCCGGGCCGCGTGTTCCCGGGCAAGAAGATGACCGGCCACATGGGCGACGAAACCGTCACCACCCAGAACCTGGACATCGTGCGCGTGGACGAGGCCCGTTCGCTGCTGCTCGTGCGCGGCGCCGTGCCGGGTCACAAGAACGGCCACGTGGTCGTGCGCCCCGCCATCAAGGTGCGTGTGAAGAAAGGGGCCCAGTGATGCAGCTCGAGCTCCTGAATGAACAAGGCCAGGCCACCTCGAAGGTGGACGCGCCCGACACGGTCTTCGCCCGTGACTACAACGAAGCCCTGGTGCACCAGGTGGTCGTGGCCTTCCAGGCCAACGCCCGCCAAGGCACCCGTGCCCAGCTCGACCGCGGTGAAGTCAAGCACTCCACCAAGAAGCCGTTCCGCCAGAAGGGCACCGGCCGCGCTCGCGCCGGTATGACCAGCTCGCCGCTGTGGCGTGGCGGTGGTCGCATCTTCCCGAACCGCCCTGACGAGAACTTCTCGCAGAAGGTCAACAAGAAGATGTACCGCGCCGGCATGGCGTCCATCCTGTCGCAGCTGGCCCGTGACGGCCGCCTGGCGGTGGTCGACAGCATCAGCATCGACGCCCCCAAGACCAAGCTGCTGGCTGCCAAGTTCAAGGCCATGGGCCTGGGCACCGACACCAAGAACTCGGTGCTGGTCATCGCCGACCAGATCGACGACAACATCGCGCTGGCTTCGCGCAACCTGTCGAACGTCCTGGTGGTCGAGCCGCGTTACGCCGATCCGCTGAGCCTCGTCTTCTACAAGAAGGTGCTGGTGACCAAGGGCGCGATCGAACAGCTCAAGGAGATGTTCGCATGAGCCGCATGAATCCGACTCCTGCCGAACGCAAGTTCGACGAAGGCCGCCTCAGCCAGGTGCTGGTGGCGCCGATCATCTCGGAAAAGGCCACCCGCCTGGGCGAGAAGAACAACCAGGTGTTGTTCAAGGTCCTGCGCGACGCCACCAAGCCTGAAATCAAGGCTGCGGTCGAGCTGATGTTCAAGGTCGAGGTGGCTTCGGTCTCCACGGCCGTGCAAAAGGGCAAGGTCAAGCGCTTCGGCCGCACCATCGGCCGCCGCGACCACGTCAAGAAGGCGTTCGTGTCGCTGAAGCCGGGCCAGGAGCTCAACTTCTCCGGGGAGGCCGCGTAATCATGGCTGTCATCAAGGTCAAGCCCACATCGCCCGGCCGTCGCGCCGTGGTGAAGGTGGTGCACAAGCACCTGCACAAGGGTGCCCCGGAAGCTTCGCTGCTCGAGCCGCAGAAGCAGAAGTCCGGCCGCAACAACAACGGCCACATCACGATGCGCCACAAGGGCGGTGGTCACAAGCACCACTACCGCGTGGTCGACTTCGTGCGCAACAAGGACGGCATCCCGGCGAAGGTCGAACGCATCGAGTACGACCCAAACCGCACTGCCCACATCGCGTTGCTGTGCTACGCCGACGGCGAGCGCCGCTACATCATCGCCCCGCGCGGTGTTGAAGCCGGTGCCACGCTGTTCAGCGGCCCCGAGGCGCCGATCAAGGCCGGCAACACGCTGCCCATCCGCAACATCCCCGTGGGTTCCATCATCCACTGCGTGGAGATGCTGCCGGGCAAGGGTGCGCAGATCGCCCGTTCGGCTGGCACCAGCGTCACGCTGATGGCCCGCGAAGGCATCTACGCGCAGCTCCGCCTGCGCTCGGGTGAGGTCCGCAAGATCCACATCGACTGCCGCGCCACCATCGGCGAGGTGTCGAACGAAGAGCACAGCCTGCGCCAGTACGGCAAGGCCGGCGCCATCCGCTGGAAGGGCATCCGCCCGACCGTCCGTGGTACCGCGATGAACCCGATCGACCACCCGCACGGTGGTGGCGAGGGCAAGACCGGTGAAGGCCAGCCGCAGGTGTCGCCGTGGAACACCCTGACGAAGGGCTACCGCACTCGCAGCAACAAGCGCACGCAGACGATGATCGTCTCGCGTCGCAAGAAGTGAGGTCGTAGAACATGACCCGTTCGCTGAAAAAAGGTCCCTTCGTGGACCACCACCTGATGGCCAAGGTCGAGAAGGCCGCCGCCATCAAGGACAAGAAGCCGATCAAGACCTGGTCGCGCCGCAGCACCATCCTGCCCGAGTTCATCGGCCTGACGGTGGCCGTGCACAACGGCAAGCAGCACGTGCCCGTGTACGTGACCGACCAGATGGTCGGCCACAAGCTCGGCGAATTCGCCCTCACGCGCTTGTTCAAGGGTCACCCCGCGGACAAGAAAGCCAAGCGCTAAGGAGCCGATGCAATGGAAACCAAAGCAATCGCCCGTGGTGTGCGCCTGTCGTCCGACAAGGGTCGTCTGGTGGCCGACATGATCCGCGGCAAGACCGTGGCCCAGGCCGTCAACATCCTCAGCTTCACGCAGAAGAAGGCCGCCGGCATCATCAAGAAGGTCGTGGATTCGGCCGTCGCGAACGCCGAGCACAACGACGGCGCCGACATCGACGAGCTGAAGATCAAGTCGATCTACGTCGAGCAGGGTGCCGTGCTCAAGCGCTTCTCGGCTCGCGCCAAGGGCCGCGGTGCACGCATCAGCAAGGGCACCTGTCACATCTACGTGACGGTCGGCAACTGAGGCACTGGAAAGAACATGGGACAAAAAATCCATCCGACCGGCTTCCGCCTCGCCGTCACACGCGCCTGGCAGAGCCGCTGGTTCGCGACCAAGGGCAACTTCGCCACGATGCTGGCCGAAGACCTGAAGGTGCGTGAGTACCTGAAGGCCAAGCTCAAGAGCGCCGCCGTCTCGCGCATCCTGATCGAGCGCCCCGCCAAGAACGCCCGCATCACCATCTTCTCGGCACGTCCGGGTGTGGTGATCGGCAAGAAGGGCGAGGACATCGAGAATCTGAAGGCCGAACTGGGCCGCCGTCTGGGCGTGCCGGTGGCGGTGAACATCGAAGAAATCCGCAAGCCGGAAGTCGATGCACAGCTGATCGCCGACAGCATCACGCAGCAGCTCGAGAAGCGCATCATGTTCCGCCGCGCCATGAAGCGCGCGATGCAGAACGCCATGCGTCTGGGTGCCCTGGGCATCAAGATCATGAGCTCGGGCCGTCTGAACGGCATCGAGATCGCACGTTGCGAGTGGTACCGCGAAGGCCGCGTGCCCCTCCACACCCTGAAGGCCGACATCGACTACGGCTTCAGCGAAGCCAAGACGACCTACGGCGTCATCGGCGTGAAGGTGTGGGTCTACCGCGGTGATCGCCTGGCCAACGGCGAAGCGCCGCAGCTGGCGAAGACCGAAGGCGACAACGAGCGTCGTGACCGCCGTGGCCCGCGCCCTGGCGACCGCCCCGGCGCCCCGGGTGGCCGTGGCCGCCCCGGTGGTGACCGTGCGCCCGCCCCCCGTGGTGAAGTGACGACCGCTGCAGCGCCTGCATCGCCCGCCGCCGATGGCCCCAAGGGCCCGGCTGTGAAGCGCGTGCGCCGCGCCGCCCCGGCCACGCCGGGCGCTGGCGAGACCAAAGGAGAATAACGATGCTGCAACCCGCACGTCGCAAGTTCCGCAAGGAACACAAGGGCCGGAACACCGGCGTCGCCACCCGTGGCGCCGCCGTGTCGTTCGGCGACTTTGGCCTGAAGGCCACCGAGCGCGGCCGCATCACGGCCCGCCAGATCGAAGCCGCCCGCCGTGCCATCAGCCGCCACATCAAGCGCGGTGGCCGCATCTTCATCCGCATCTTCCCCGACAAGCCGATTTCGCAGAAGCCGGCCGAAGTGCGCATGGGTAACGGCAAGGGCAACCCCGAGTACTACGTGGCCGAGATCCAGCCGGGCAAGGTGCTTTACGAAATCAACGGCGTGCCCGAGCAATTGGCACGCGAGGCGTTCCAGTTGGCTTCGGCCAAGCTGCCGCTGCGTTGCACTTTCGTGGCCCGCCAGGTCGGTACCTGACCAGGAGCAACCATGAGCAAGACATCTGAACTGCGTGCCAAGGACGTGGCGGCGCTGGAAAAGGAAGTCTCTGACCTGCTGAAGGCCCATTTCGGCCTGCGCATGCAGAAGGCGACCCAGCAGCTGACCAACCACACGCAACTGGGCAACACGAAACGTGAGATCGCTCGCGTGAAGACCATCATCGCGGAAAAGAAGAGGGCTGCGAAATGAGCGAAGCACAAACCGCTGCCGCGCCGGTGAAGAACACCCGCACGCTGGTTGGCCGCATCGTCAGCGACAAGCGCGCCAAGACCGTCACCGTGCTGGTCGAGCGCCGCACCGCGCACGAGCTCTACGGCAAGATCGTCGCCAAGTCGCGCAAGTACCACGCGCACGACGAGAAGGGCGAATACAAGATGGGTGACCTGGTCGAGATCGCCGAAGGCCGCCCGATCAGCAAAACCAAGTCGTGGGTCGTGACCAAGCTGCTTGAAAAGGCCAAGCTGGTCTGACAGCCCCCAAGGCGGCCCCAGCCGTCTTCACACCGAGCGGCCGGACGCTGGTAATGCCAGCCCCGGTCGTTTGTCTTATCCCGCCAGGAGAACGCACATGCTGAAAGTCGGAGACAAGCTGCCCGCGGGCACGCTCAACGAGTTCATCGAGGTCGAGGGCAACGGCTGCTCGCTCGGCCCGAACAGCTTTGACGTGGCCAAGACCACGGCCGGCAAGAAGATCGCCATCTTCGCGCTGCCGGGCGCCTACACGCCGACCTGCTCGGCCAAGCATGTGCCTGGTTATGTCGAACACGCCGATGCGCTGAAGGCGGCGGGAGTGGACGAGATCTGGTGCGTGTCGGTCAACGACGCGTTTGTCATGGGTGCCTGGGGCCGCGATCAGAAGACCGCCGGCAAGGTGCGCATGATGGCCGACGGCAGCGCCGAGTTCACCAAGGCCACGGGCCTGACGCTGGACCTCACCGCGCGCGGCATGGGCCTGCGCTCGAACCGCTATTCGATGCTGGTGGTCGACGGCGAGGTGAAGTCGCTGAACGTCGAGGCCCCGGGCAAGTTCGAGGTCAGCGACGCCGGCACGATGCTGGCGCAGGCCAAGGCCTTGCTGGCCTGACGAAAGTTTCTGCACAGCGGCCGCTTGACGGCGGCTCAAAAGCTGTGCCATACTCGAATGCTTCGCTGCTCGCGCTGTGCAGCTGCCCCTGGCGGGCGACTCTGGCGCGAAGCAGTTCAACCCATCCAAGGGCCCAAGACTGACCGACGCGGCAATGCCGCAGCGGGGCAAGTTGGGGAGACACAATGATCCAAATGCAATCGCGGCTCGACGTGGCCGACAACACGGGCGCGAAGTCTGTCCAGTGCATCAAGGTGCTGGGTGGTTCCAAGCGTCGTTACGCCGGCATCGGCGACGTCATCAAGGTCAGCATCAAAGAAGCTGCGCCGCGTGGTCGTGTGAAGAAGGGCGAGGTCTACAGCGCCGTCGTCGTGCGCACCGCCAAGGGCGTGCGCCGCCAGGATGGCTCGCTGATCCGCTTCGACGGCAATGCCGCCGTGCTGCTGAACGCCAAGCTTGAGCCCATCGGCACCCGCATCTTCGGGCCGGTCACGCGCGAACTGCGTGGCGAGCGCTTCATGAAGATCGTCTCGCTGGCCCCTGAAGTGCTGTAAGCGCCGCTTCGTTAGGACCCGACCATGAACAAGATTCGCAAAGGCGACCAGGTCATCGTGACCACCGGCCGCGACAAGGGCAAGCGCGGCACCGTGACGCAGCGCGTCGATGCCGACCACATCGTCGTTGAAGGCGTGAACGTGGCCAAGAAGCACGTCAAGCCGAACCCGCTCAAGGGCACGACGGGCGGTGTGGTCGACAAGACCATGCCCATCCACCAGTCGAACGTCGCCATCTTCAATGCCGCCACCGGCAAGGCCGATCGCGTGGGCATCAAGCTGCTGGCCGATGGCAAGAAGGTTCGCGTCTTCAAGTCGTCGGGCGACGAGATCAAGGCCTGAACGGAAAGAACGTCATGGCAAAGAAACAAGCATCGACGGCCCAGCCGGGCCCCGCAAACCAGGGTGCTGCAGTGCAAGCGCGCCTGCAGGCCATCTACCGCGAGAAGATCGTCCCCGAGCTGATCGCCAAGTTCGGCTACACCTCGATCATGCAGGTGCCGCGCCTGCAGAAGATCACGCTGAACATGGGCGTGAGCGAGGCTGTCAGCGACAAGAAGGTCATGGACAACGCCGTGGGCGACCTGACCAAGATCGCCGGCCAGAAGCCCGTGGTCACGAAGAGCAAGAAGCCGATCGCCGGCTTCAAGATCCGCGAAGGCCAGGCCATCGGTGCCATGGTCACGCTGCGCGGTGTGCGCATGTACGAATTCCTGGACCGCTTCGTCACCGTGGCCCTGCCGCGCGTGCGCGACTTCCGGGGTATCAGCGGCCGCAGCTTCGATGGTCGCGGCAACTACAACATCGGCGTGAAAGAGCAGATCATCTTCCCCGAGATCGAGTACGACAAGATCGACGCGATCCGCGGCATGAACATCAGCATCACGACCAGTGCGAAGACCGACGACGAGTGCAAGGCGCTGCTCGCGGCGTTCAAGTTCCCGTTCAAGAACTGAAGGCAACCAACATGGCCAAACTTTCCGTCAAGCAGCGCGAAGAAAAGCGCGAGAAGCTGGTTGCCAAGTACGCGAAGAAGTACGCTGAGCTGAAGAGCACGTCCAATGACGCCAAGCTCAGCGATGAAGAGCGCTACGCCGCCCGCCTGCAGCTGCAGCAGCTGCCCCGCAACGCCAACCCGACGCGCCTGCGCAACCGCTGCGCGCTGACCGGCCGTGCCCGTGGCACGTTCCGCATGTTCGGCCTGGCGCGCAACAAGATCCGTGAGCTCGCCTTCAAAGGTGACATTCCCGGCGTGGTCAAGGCCAGCTGGTAATCCGGCGAGAAGATCAGGAGCAATTTCATGAGCATGAGTGATCCCATCGCCGACATGCTGACCCGCATTCGCAATGCGCAGGCTGTCGACAAGTCGGCCGTCAAGATGCCGTCTTCCAAGCTGAAGGTCGCAATCGCGCAGGTGCTGAAGGACGAGGGTTACATCGACGGCTACGCAGTGCACGAAGAGACCGGCAAGCCCGAGCTCGAGATCGCGCTGAAGTACTACGCCGGCAAGCCGGTCATCGAGCGCATCGAGCGCGTGAGCCGTCCTGGCCTGCGCATCTACAAGGGCCGTGACGCGATTCCGCAAGTCATGAACGGCCTCGGTGTGGCCATCGTCACCACGCCCAAGGGCGTGATGACCGACCGCAAGGCGCGCCAGACCGGTGTCGGTGGCGAAGTGCTTTGCTACGTCGCTTAAGGGGAGCAGAACAATGTCCCGCGTAGGAAAGATGCCCGTGGCCGTCCCGCAAGGCGTGGATGTGGCCATCACGGCAGAGAAGATCACCGTCAAGGGCAGCAACGGCACGCTGGTGCGCGCCGCCAACCCGCTGGTCACGGTGCAGAACAACGCCGGCGTGCTGACCTTCACGCCCGCCAACGACAGCGCAGCCGCCGACGCGATGAGCGGCACGATGCGCGCGCTGGTGGCGAACATGGTCGGCGGCGTCAGCAAGGGCTTCGAGAAGAAGCTCAGCCTGGTGGGCGTGGGCTTCCGTGCCCAGGCTGCCGGCCAGAAGCTCAATCTGCAGATCGGGTTTTCGCACCCGGTGGTGAAGGACATGCCCGAGGGCATCAAGGTCACCACACCGACGCAGACTGAAATCGTCATCACCGGCGCCGACCGCCAGGTGGTGGGTCAGCTGGCCGCCGAGGTGCGTGCCTTCCGTCCTCCCGAGCCTTACAAGGGCAAGGGCATCCGCTACGTGGGCGAACGCGTGGTGTTGAAAGAGACGAAGAAGAAGTAAGGAGCGCCGCCATGAGCATGACCAAGAAAGAACAACGCCTGCGCCGTTCGCGCCAGACCCGTGTGCGCATCGCGCTGCAGGGTGCTGTGCGTCTGGCGGTGCACCGCTCCAACCTGCACATCTACGCGAGCATCGTCTCCGGCGATGGCGCCCAGGTGCTGGCCAGCGCGTCGACGGCCGAGAAGGAAGTTCGCGACCAGACCGGCGGCAATGGCGGCAACGTCTCGGCCGCCACGCTGGTGGGCAAGCGCATCGCCGAGAAGGCCAAGGCCGCCGGCATCGAGAAGGTCGCCTTCGACCGCTCGGGTTTCGCCTATCACGGCCGCGTCAAGGCGCTGGCGGACGCGGCTCGCGAAGCCGGTCTGCAGTTCTAAGCCGCGCAGCACAGGAATACCGAAATGGCAAAGTTCACTCCCCGCGCGCAGACCGAAGCGAACGACGACGGGCTCAAGGAAAAGATGATCGCGGTCAACCGCGTCACCAAGGTGGTGAAGGGCGGTCGCACGCTCAGCTTCGCCGCGCTGACGGTGGTGGGTGACGGCGACGGCCGCATCGGCATGGGCAAGGGCAAGGCCAAGGAAGTGCCGGTGGCGGTGCAGAAGGCGATGGAATCGGCCCGCCGCAACATGACCAAGGTCAGCCTGCGCAACGGCTCCATCCAGCACAACGTGCGCGGTGAGCACGGCGCTGCCAAGGTGCTGATGGCGCCGGCGGCCCCTGGTACCGGCATCATTGCCGGCGGCCCGATGCGCGCTGTCTTCGAAGTGATGGGTGTCACCGACATCGTCGCCAAGAGCCTGGGCTCGAGCAACCCGTACAACATGGTCCGCGCGACGCTGGACGCTTTGAAGCGTTCGACGACGCCCGCCGAAGTGGCGGCCAAGCGCGGCAAGTCGGTTGAAGACCTCTTCAACTGAACGAGGAGAACCTCATGTCCGACTCGACTGAAAAGAAGACCCTCACGGTCAAGCTCGTCAAGAGCGTGGCTGGCACGCGCCAGTCGCACCGCGACACCGTGCGTGGCCTCGGCCTGCGCAAGGTCAACAGCACGCGCACCCTGGAAGACACGCCGGCGGTGCGCGGCATGATCAACAAGGTCGCTTACCTGGTTCTGGTGCTGTGATGCAAATCAACACGATCAAGCCCGCAGAGGGCAGCAAGAAGGCGCGCCGCCGCGTCGGCCGTGGCATCGGTTCCGGCCTGGGCAAGACCGCCGGCCGCGGCCATAAGGGCCAGAGCTCGCGTGCCGGTGGCTACCACAAGGTGGGCTTTGAAGGCGGCCAGATGCCGCTGCAGCGTCGCCTGCCCAAGCGCGGCTTCAAGTCTGCGCAGCTGAAGTACAACGGCGAAGTGACCCTGGCCGATCTGGAAAAGCTGGGTGCCGACGAAGTCGACGTCCTGACGCTGAAGGCTGCCGGCCTGGTGCGTGAGCTGATCAAGACCGTCAAGGTGATCAAGTCGGGCGAGCTGACGCGCAAGGTGGCCCTGAAGGGCATCGTTGCGACCGCGGGCGCCAAGGCTGCGATCGAAGCCGCTGGTGGCTCGGTGGAAGCCGTTGTTGCCGTGACGCCTCCGAAGAAGCTGGCCAAGAAGCCCGCTCAAGCCGCAGCCTGATTCAGGAAACCCAGCGAGTGGCAACCAACGCGAACCAACTGGCCAAGAGCGGCAAGTTTGGCGATCTGCGCAGGCGGATCGTCTTCCTGCTGCTCGCGCTGGTGGTCTATCGCATCGGGGCGCACATCCCGGTGCCGGGCATCGACCCCGTGGCGCTGCAGCAGCTCTTCAAGAGCCAGGCTGGCGGCATCCTGAACCTGTTCAACATGTTCAGTGGCGGGGCGCTGTCGCGCTTCACCGTCTTTGCCCTGGGCATCATGCCCTACATCAGCGCCAGCATCATCATGCAGCTGATGACCTACGTGGTGCCCTCGCTGGAGGCCATCAAGAAGGAAGGCGAAGCGGGCAAGCGCAAGATCACGCAGTACACGCGTTACGGCACGCTCGGCTTGGCCATCTTCCAGAGCCTGGGCATTGCGCTGGCGCTGGAAGGCTCGCCGGGTCTGGTACTGGCACCGGGCTTCGGTTTCCGCATGACCGCGGTGGTGAGCCTGGTGGCCGGCACGATGTTCCTGATGTGGCTGGGTGAGCAGATCACCGAGCGCGGCCTGGGCAACGGCATCTCGATCCTGATCTTCGCGGGCATCGTGGCGGGTCTCCCGTCGGCCATCGGCGGTCTGTTCGAGTTGGTGCGTACTGGCGCCATGAGCATCATCGCCTGCCTGATCATCATCGCCCTGGTCATCGGCGTGACCTACGCGGTGGTGTTCGTGGAGCGCGGCCAGCGCAAGATCTTGGTGAACTATGCCAAGCGCCAGGTCGGCAACAAGGTCTACGGCGGCCAGTCGTCGCACCTGCCGCTGAAGCTGAACATGTCGGGCGTGATCCCGCCAATCTTCGCGTCGTCGATCATCCTGTTGCCGGCGACGGTGGTAGGCTGGTTCGCGACGGGTGAAGGCCTGCGTTGGTTGAAGGACCTGTCGACCGCGTTGTCGCCGGGCCAGCCGATCTACGTGATGCTGTATGCCGCGATGATCGTGTTCTTCTGCTTCTTCTACACGGCGCTCGTGTTCAACAGCCGCGAGACTGCCGACAACCTGAAGAAGAGTGGCGCGTTCATCCCCGGCATTCGCCCGGGTGACCAGACCGCTAAGTACATCGATCGCATTCTGGGCCGTCTGACGCTGGCCGGCGCTGTGTACATCACCGCCGTCTGTCTGCTGCCGGAGTTCCTGGTCTTGAAGTACAGCGTGCCGTTCTATTTCGGTGGAACGTCGCTGCTGATCATCGTCGTCGTCACGATGGATTTCTGGGCGCAGGTCCAGAGCTATGTGATGAGCCAGCAGTACGAGAGTCTGCTGAAGAAGGCCAACTTCAAGGCAAGCTGAGGACATGGCCAAGGACGACGTCATCCAGATGCAGGGCGAGATTCTCGAGAATCTCCCCAACGCCACCTTCCGCGTGAAGTTGGAAAACGGGCACGTGGTGCTCGGTCACATCTCGGGCAAGATGCGCATGCACTACATCCGCATCCTGCCTGGCGACAAAGTGACCGTTGAACTCACGCCCTACGATTTGAGTCGCGCGCGGATCGTGTTCCGCGCCAAGTAAGAGCCCCCGAATTCGGGTCAAGGAGAAGATCATGAAGGTCGCCGCTTCCGTCAAGAAGATGTGCCGCAATTGCAAAATCATCCGCCGCAAGGGTGTGGTGCGCGTGATCTGCACCGACCCGCGTCACAAGCAGCGTCAAGGCTGATCCAGAGGAAGCAACATGGCACGCATTGCCGGTATCAACGTCCCTCCGCACAAGCATGCGGAAATCGGCCTGACCTCGATCTACGGTATCGGTCGCACGACGGCGCAGAAGATCTGCGACACCGTGGGCATCCCTTACTCGAAGAAGATCAAGGACCTCTCTGACACCGATCTGGAAAAGATCCGTGAAGAGATCGGCCGCATGACCATCGAAGGCGACCTGCGTCGCGAACTTTCCATCAGCATCAAGCGCCTGATGGATCTGGGCTGCTACCGCGGCTTCCGTCACCGCCGCGGCCTGCCCGTGCGCGGCCAGCGCACGCGCACCAATGCCCGCACCCGCAAGGGTCCGCGCAAGGGCGCTGCCGCGCTGAAGAAGTAAGCTGCCCGGAACACTGAGAGAATCAAGACATGGCCAAGGCACCCGTCAACACCGCCGCCCGGCGCGTCAGCAAAAAGGTCCGCAAGAACGTCGCCGACGGTATTGCGCACGTGCACGCGTCGTTCAACAACACCATCATCACCATCACCGACCGCCAAGGCGGTTCGTTGGCCTGGGCTTCCAGCGGTGGTCAGGGCTTCAAGGGTTCGCGCAAGAGCACGCCCTTTGCAGCCCAGGTGGCTGCCGAAACCTGTGGCCGTGCGGCCCAGGAACAAGGCATCAAGAACCTCGACGTCCGCATCAAGGGCCCTGGCCCCGGCCGTGAGAGCAGCGTGCGTGCCCTGGCTTCGCTGGGCATCCGCATCAACTCGATCAGCGACGTGACGCCCGTGCCGCACAACGGCTGCCGTCCGCAGAAGCGTCGCCGCATCTGAGTTCGGGCTGGGCGCCACGCCCGGCGTGCGCAGGACGAAATTATTTCGCCTGCGCTACAATGGAGAGTTTCCCGCGCCGGTGAGCACTTGTGCCCGCCGGCGGTTTCGTTGAAGGGCCTGCGGCCCGTCACACAAGCCCACCGTCTGCGCAGCCAGCTTCACCGGCACCAGACTCGCGCGGGCAGCCTGCTCTCAGGCTGCTGCCGCGTCAGACAGACAAAAGAAGGACACGCAAGTGGCACGTTATCTCGGCCCCAAGGCCAAACTTTCCCGCCGCGAAGGCACCGACCTGTTCCTGAAGAGCGCCCGTCGCTCCATCAGCGACAAGGCCAAGTTCGACAGCAAGCCCGGCCAGCACGGCCGCACCAGCGGCAGCCGTACTTCTGACTTCGGCATGCAGCTGCGCGAAAAGCAGAAGGTCAAGCGCATGTACGGCGTGCTCGAGCGCCAGTTCCGCCGCTACTTCGCTGAAGCCGAGCGCCGCAAGGGCAACACCGGCGCGAACCTGCTGGCCCTGCTGGAAAGCCGTCTCGACAACGTCGTCTACCGCATGGGTTTCGGCAGCACGCGCGCTGAAGCGCGCCAGCTGGTGTCGCACAAGGCGCTGACCGTGAACGGGCAGGTCGTGAACATCCCGTCGTTCCAGGTCAAGGCCGGCGACGTGATCGCCCTGCGTGAGAAGAGCAAGACCCAACTGCGCGTGACCGAGGCCCTCAAGCTGGCCCAATCCATCGGCCTGGCCGACTGGGTGCAGGTCGACGGCACGAAGATGGAAGGCACCTTCAAGAAGGTGCCCGACCGCGACCAGTACGGCGCCGAGATCAAGGAAGCCCTGATCGTCGAACTGTATTCGCGCTGATCAGGTGGGGGAGCGGGCTGCCGGCGCTTAACAGCGCCCACAGCGGCCCATCTCCGGTTGTGCTTCGTGCGCCGGGCACGAAGCGGCCACAACAGACCCGGCGCGGTCCTACAGCCTTATCGGTGTAACGAGCCGAGGGTATTGACAGGAACTAAAGAACTTCATGCAAACCACCCTTCTGAAGCCCAAGGCCATCCAGGTCGAGCCGCTCGGCGGCCATCGTGCCAAAGCCACTCTCGAGCCCTTCGAGCGCGGCTACGGCCACACCCTCGGCAACGCGCTGCGTCGTGTGCTGCTGTCGTCGATGGTGGGTTACGCCCCGACCGAAGTGACCATCGCTGGCGTGCTGCACGAGTACTCGGCGATCGACGGCGTTCAGGAAGATGTCGTTCACATCATGCTGAACCTCAAGGGCGTGGTCTTCCGTCTGCACAACCGCGACGAAGTGACCCTGGTGCTGCGCAAGGAAGGTGAAGGCCCCGTCACCGCCGGCGACATCCAGACGCCGCACGACGTGGAAATCATCAACCCAGAGCACGTCATCGCCCACCTGTCGGCCGGCGGCAAGCTCGACATGCAGATCAAGGTGGAGAAGGGCCGCGGCTACGTGCCGGGCAACCTGCGCCGCTATGGCGACGAGCCGACCAAGAGCATCGGCCGTATCGTGCTGGACGCCAGCTTCTCGCCTGTGCGTCGCGTGAGCTACGCCGTCGAGAACGCCCGCGTCGAGCAGCGCACCGACCTCGACAAGCTCGTGATGGAGATCGAGACCAACGGCGCCATCGCGCCCGAGGAAGCGATCCGCCAGAGCGCACGCATCCTGGTCGAGCAGCTGGCCTTCTTCGGCCAGATCGACGTGAACCCGATCGACAGCATGGTGCCGGCGGTGTCGCGCCCGACGCCTTTCGACCCCATCCTGCTGCGCCCGGTGGACGAGCTCGAACTCACGGTGCGTTCGGCCAACTGCCTGAAGGCCGAGAACATCTACTACATCGGCGACCTGATCCAGCGCACGGAAACCGAGCTGCTGAAGACGCCGAACCTGGGCCGCAAGAGCCTGAACGAAATCAAGGAAGTGCTGGCTTCGCGTGGTCTCACGCTGGGCGCACGCCTGGAGAACTGGCCCCCGCAGGGCCTGGACAAGCGTTGATCCACGCTCGTCATGTGCAACCCCCGGTACCTGATCCGGCCGGGGTTCAATAAAGATAGGAAAGCACCATGCGCCACCGTAATGGCCCCCGCAAACTGAACCGCACCACCTCGCACCGTCTGGCGATGCTGAGGAACATGGCCAACTCGCTGATCAAGCACGAGGCCATCAAGACCACCGTGCCCAAGGCCAAGGAACTGCGCGCCGTTGTCGAGCCGCTGATCACGCTGGGCAAAACGCCGAGCCTGGCCAACCGCCGCCTGGCTTTCGACCGCACCCGCGACCGTGATGTCGTGGCCAAGATCTTCAACGAACTCGGCCCCCGTTACGCCACCCGCCCGGGCGGCTACACGCGCATCCTGAAGATGGGCTTCCGTGTCGGCGACAACGCCCCGATGGCATTCGTCGAACTTCTCGACCGCCCTGAGCCCGCCGCCGAAGCGGCACCGGCCGAGAAGGCCGAGTAAGCGCCCCCCCCAACACTGGCGCGGGGTGGAGCAGCCTGGTAGCTCGTTGGGCTCATAACCCAAAGGTCGCAAGTTCAAATCTTGCCCCCGCAACCACACAACGAAGCCCGCCTTGTGCGGGCTTCGGCTTTTGCGGTGCCGGTTTCGTTGCGCCGGTTCACGCCCTTAGTATCGCGACATGAAACCTGCTAACGACCACGCCCTTGATCTCGCCTTCCGCGAGGCCCGCAGCTTCAACCGCTTCACTGCTGAGCCGGTGAGTGACGGCACGCTGGCGGCTCTCTATGACTTGCTGAAATGGGGGCCCACCTCCATGAACTGCCAGCCCGCGCGATACGTCTTCCTGCGCACCGAAACCGCCAAGCAGCGCCTGAAGCCGGCGCTTTCGCCGGGCAACGTCGACAAGACGCTGGCCGCGCCGGTGGTGGCCATCGTCGCTATCGACAACCGCTTCCACGAGCACTTGCCGCAGCAGTTCCCGGCTTACGACGCCAAGCCGATGTTCGAGGCCAACCCCGCCCTGGCCGCGGCCACGGCCGACCGCAACAGCAGCCTGCAAGGCGCCTACCTGATGATCGCCGCGCGACTGCTGGGTCTGGATTGCGGGCCGATGAGCGGTTTCGACGCCGCGAAGCTGAACGCCGAGTTTTTCCCCGACGGCCGCTGGCGCGCCAACTTCCTGGTCAACCTCGGTTACGGCGACCCAGCGGGCACCCACCCCCGCGGCCCGAGGCTGGGTTTCGAGCAGGCTGTCACGTTGCTTTGAATTGGTGGTGGTTGGTCCCACGGCACAATACGCGGTTGCGCGAATCAGACCGTACTCCATGAAGATCCTGCTCACCGGCGCCGCCGGTTTCATCGGCATGACCACCGCGCTGCGCCTCCTGGCGCGCGGCGATGAGATCGTTGGCCTGGACAACCTCAACGATTACTACGACGTCACCCTGAAACAGGCCCGGCTGGCGCGCCTGACACCGCATCCCGCCTTTCGCTTCGTGCAGATGGACGTGGCCGACCGGCCGGGCATGGAAGCCCTGTTCGCCACCGAGCGCTTCGACCGTGTCATCCATCTCGCTGCGCAAGCCGGGGTGCGGTATTCGTTGAAGAACCCGCACGCCTACATCGACAGCAACATCGTCGGCTTCATGAACGTGCTGGAGGGTTGCCGCCACACGCAGGTGCAGCACCTCGTCTACGCCTCCAGCAGCAGTGTCTATGGCGGCAACACGAAGATGCCGTTCTCCGAGCACGACAGCGTCGACCACCCGGTCAGCATGTACGCGGCCACCAAGAAGGCCAACGAGCTGATGGCTCACACCTACAGCCACCTTTTTGGCTTGCCGACCACCGGTCTGCGTTTCTTTACCGTGTACGGGCCCTGGGGCCGGCCAGACATGGCCCTGTTCCTGTTCACCAAGGCCATCCTCGAGGGCCGGCCCATCGACGTGTTCAACCATGGCCAGATGAAGCGCGACTTCACCTTCGTCGACGACATCGTCGAAGGTGTCATCCGCGTGATGGACCGCACCGCTGCGCCCAACCCGGGTTTCGTCTCCGACCAGCCCGACCCCGGCACCAGCAACGCGCCCTACCGCGTGTTCAACATCGGCAACAACAGCCCGGTGCAGTTGCTGGACTACATCGCCTGCATCGAGAAGGCCGTGGGCCGGCCGGCGCAGAAGAACCTGCTGCCGCTGCAGGACGGCGATGTGCCTGCCACCTACGCCGACGTCGACGCGCTGAGCGAGTGGGTCGGTTTCACCCCGGCCACCGACATCGCCACGGGCGTAGGCCGCTTCGTCGAGTGGTACCGCGGGTACTACAAGGTCTGAGCAGCCCGAGCACTGTCAGCGCGGGCGCAGCAAAGCGCGCAGCGGCGCCACCGGCACCGCGTAGGTGATGCCCGTGGGGCTGCTGAGTGCACTTTCGCGCCCAGCCTTCACGAGGCCTGAGCTCAGCACGCCCACCACCAGGCCAGAATCCACGTCGAACACCGGCCCGCCGCTGTTGCCCGGGTAGGCCGTGGCATCCAGCTGCAGCAGCTTGAAGTTGCCCTCACGCAGGCGACTCAGCGCACGCGGGTCCAACTGCCTGGCATTGGCAGCCGGCAGCGCCGCAGCCGTGATGCTGCTGACGATGCCGCGGTGCGTGACCACCGAATAGCCCAGCACCGACCCCACTGGAAAACCCATCAGCGCAATGGCCTGGCCTTCCTGGACGGTGTCGTCTGCAGCCAGCGAAAGGCCTGCCATCGGTGCGCCTTCCATCTCCAGCAGGGCCAGGTCGCGGAAGCGATCGGTGGCCACCACCCGCGCCAACCGCCAGGGGGGCGACTCGGCGGCGCCGACCCAGACGGCCATGCGCACGGCGGCCACATCCTCTGCGCCGTCAGGTAATACGTGAAAGTTGGTCGCCACCAGGCGGCTGGCGGCGCCGCCTTCCCCGGCCAGCACGAAGCCCGACCCACGGAACCCGAAGCGTGGGCTGTCGGTGGGACTGAAGGTGCCGACTGGCAGCACCGCGGCCTTGCTGCGCGCCACCAATGCGCGCAGATCCCACGGCGTTACAGCCGGGCCGCCCTGCGACCGCGCATTGGTTCCTGCTGCCAGACAGACCCAGGCGCCCAGCGCGCGCAGCGCCGCGCGACGCTGCACAGGCGACTGGTGCCGATCCGGGCTCACAAGGTCTTCAGCAACGCGCTGACTTCGGCCTGCCCGCTGAACTTGTCGCCCAGGCGGCCCAGGCTGTCGAGTTCGGCGCGGGCGCGCGTTTTGTCACCCGCCTTGATGTAGAGCTTGGCCAGCCGCAGCGTCATGTTGGCGTCTTTGGGGGCCAAGGCGATGGCGCGTTTCTGGGCTTCGATGGCTTCGTTGATCTTGTTCTCGGCCTCCAGCGCATACGACAGCGTGTCGATCAGCGGTGCGCGGTCGGGCAGCAGCTGGTTGGCCTTCTGAGCCATGGGCAAGGCGCCCGGCTTGCCCTGCTTGGCCAGCAGCCAGGCCACGTTGTTCAGCGCCAGTGCGTTGTCGGGCTGAACCTCCAGCACAGCCCGGTAGCGAGCCTCGGCACGCGGCAGGTCGTTCTGCGCCAGGGCCACGTCGCCCAGGAAGTAGTTGAAGCTGGTGTCCTTGGGGTTGGCCTTGAGCCACTCCGCCGCCAGACGTTCAGCCTCCGCCGTCTTGTTGCCCGAAACCAGCACGGTGTGCAGCTTGGCTGTGGCTTCCGAGTTGCGCGTGAGCTTGAGCACACCGCGGTAGGCCGCAGCCGCGGCATCCCAGTTCTTGCGATTGGCTTCCACATCGCCTTCCAAAGTGAGGCCCAGCGGGTCTTGCGGAAAGCGCTTTTGCAGATCTCGGGCCACCTTCAAGGCGTCTTCGGGTTTGCCTTCCATCATCGCCAGGCGCGCCTGCGCGAGCGGCACAGCTGGGTTGCCCGGGGCCAGTTCGGCGGCACGGCGCAGCGCACGCGCAGCGGATTCATGGTCCTTGGCTGACATGTGCACCTCGGCCAGGCGCATCTCGGGCATGGGGTTGCGCGGCTGCAGGCTGGCCAGCTTCTTGAAGGTGGTCAGGGCGCGCTGCGTGTCGCCTGCGGCCAGCTCGGCACGACCCAAGGCTTCCATCACTTCGGTGTTGTTCGGCAATGCGGCGGTAGCATCTTGCGCCGCCAGCAAGGCGGCCTTGCCATCGCCCTGGCCGATCAGGTTGTTGACCAGCGCCACGTGGGGCCGCGCCTCGCCAGCGTTGGCCTTCACCGCGGCGCGCAGCGCTGTCGTGACAGTGGCTGCAGGCGCACCCACGCGCGCCTCCAGCTCGGCCACGGCCATGTGCGCCTGCCAGCTCTTGGGCTGGGCCTGGATGAAGGCCGCGAAGCGCTCGCGCGCCTTCTCAGGCTTGTTGGCTGCCAGGTCCAGCGCGGCCAGGCTGGCGACGGGGGGAAAGTAGCCCGGCTCCTTTGCGATGGCCGCTTCGAAGCTCTTCACCGCGCCGGGCAGGTCGTTCTTCAGGGTCAGCACGCGGCCGCGCAGCTGGTGGGGCAGGGCCTGGTCGGGCAGCTTCTTCTCCAGCCCGTCAATGGCCTTCAGCGCACCTGCCACATCGTTCTGGCGCAGACGCGCGCTGATCAGTGCCAGGTCGGCGCGCGGGCCGCTGTCGCCGGCCGCCACGGCTTCCAGCTCGACGATGGCGCTACTGTTGTTGCCGCGGGCCATCTGCGCCATGGCTGCCGAAGTGCGCACGCGTGCGTCATTCGGTGCGGCCTTGAGAGCCGCCTGGAAGGCTTGTTCAGACGCCTTGGCATCGCCAATCTGCAGGTAGGCTTCGCCGGCCAGGGAGAGCGCCGTGCCATCGGCCAGGCCGGCATCGAGCACGGGCTTGAGAAGGTCGAGTGCCTTTTGGGGCTCACCAATGCGCAGGTATGTTTGGGTCAGCAACAGGCGCGATAACCGTTGTTGCGGGGCCAGCTTGAGCGCTTTGCCCAGCAGGGCCTCGGCAGGCAGGTAGTTTCGAAGGCGGAACTCGGCGGCCCCCGCCAACTCTAGACCCCGCACACTGTTCGGGAAGCTCTTGAGTACTTGCTCGGTCAGTTCTCGCGTCTTCTTGTAGTCCTTGTCACTGAAGGCGAACTGGGCTTCGAAAAGCAGGGTTTCGGGGTGTTGGGGAGCTTTGGCCTTGAGCTGATCAAACTCGGCTTTGGCCTCGGCCAGTTTTTGTTGCCCAAGCAGGATGTTGAGGATGGCTGCGCGCGCCGTAACAGACTTTGGATGTGCCGTCAGAACCTGTCGGTTGGCAGCCATAGCTGCATCGACATCGCGCTTGCCTGCAAGCAGCAACTCGCCCTTGAGCACCCCTGCCCGCTCGTGTGTTGGCTCAGCGGTGAGCACCTGGTTCAGCAACGCGATCGAGCCGTCCACATCGTTGTCCAGCGCCGTCAGCCGCGCTGACACGATAAGCGCTTCGGCATACCCAGGCTTGGATCGCAGTGCGTCCTGCACAGCTGTCCGAGCCGTTTCGCGTTCGTTTTGCACCGCGTAGGCGGTGGCCAAGCTGGTCTTGAAATCTGCCTCGGCAGCCGGCTCTTTGAGCTGCAGCTGCCCGAACTGGGTGATGAGCTTGCTTCCTTCGCCAGCAATGACCATCGCCCGCGCCAGCAAAGGAATGACCTGCTCATCGGGAACTTGCAGCTCCTGTGCTTTGCGCAGTTCCACCAAAGCGCCAACGACATCCCCGCCTTCCAGCAACGACTTGCCCAGTAGAAGCCGGGCATCGCTTGAGTTGGGGTTGCTCTGAAGAGCATTCTTCAGCTGGATGACGGCCGCTTTGGTGTCGTTTTTCTCCAACGATGCCCTTGCCGAAGCGATGAGTTCCTTTTCGGAACTGCCGCCGCAGGCCGCAAGGGCTACGACCATGGACAGCGAAAGACCGAAGGCGCGCCAAGAGGGACTGCGTGGGACTGATGACATGCGAGGTACCCGTAAATGAGCTGCGTTGCGCGTCAGAGTTTCAGTTCCAAGGCCTTGACTTCGGCCTGCTGCGGATAGCTGGAACCCAGCGCCTTCAAGCGATCTATCTCTCCCCGTGCCAGCGCTTTGTCGCCAGCTTCCAGAGCCATGCGCGCTAGCGACAAGCGGTAGGCTGGCTCGGTCGGACGCAGTTCCACAACGCGTTTCTGCAGTTCAAGCGCTTTGGCAGGCTGTTTGTCGACCATCAATGCGAGCGCCAGCGTATCCATGAAATCTGGGCTGTCAGGCGCAAGATCAACGGCGCGCTGGGCGAAGGCCGAACCACCAGGCTTGCCCCTGCTGGCCAGTACCCAGGCCAAGTTGTTCAGTGCCTGGGGGTACTCGGGTCGCCGCTCCACGATGCGACGCAGGCGGGTTTCGGCCTGTTCGAAATCCGAGTAGCGCAGCGCGGTCACGGCCAGCTGGTAGTCGAAGAAGAGGTCGTTCGGATTGGCCTTGATCCATTCAGCGCCGTAGCGGTCGCCCTCGGCCCGGCGGCCGTTGCGATGCAGGCTGAGGTAATACTGACGCGCCAGTTCAGGGTCGTGACCCTTCACCGACAGCCCCTTGCGGTAGGCGGCCAGCGCTTGGTCCACGTTCTTCTGCCTCAAGTGGACCGCGGCCTCGAATGCATAGCCGCTGACTGCGCGGGGACGCAACTCTTGCATCCTGCGCCCCAACTGCAAGGCCTCCTTCAGTTGCCCGGTGCTGAGCATCAGGTTGGCGAGCGCCTCATGGGTCGGCGCGGAATCGGGTTCGACTTCCAGTGCCTTGCGCAGTGCCGACTCCGCAGCAGGCTTGCGGTTGGTCGCAGCATAGATGTTGGCCAGCCGCAGATAGGGTACGGCCGAGCGCTGGTTCGCATCCGCAACGCGCCTGAACGTGCTGATCGCCTGCTCGACATCGCCAGCCTCGGCTTGCACACGGCCCACGACGTCCAGCAAGCGTATGTCATTGGGTAACGCTGTGACCGCTTCCTGGGCCGCAGCGAGCGCTTCTTTGTACAGACGTTTTCGTGCCAGCAGATCGATCAGCGCCAGCCTCAAGGAGGGCTCGGTCGGCGCCAGCTTGACGCCTTCCATGATGAGCGACTTGATGTCCTCTGTGGGCGCCTTCTCACGCATTTGCAGTTCGGCAAGTCCCAGGCGCGCGTAGTGGTTGCGCGGGTCTGCCTTCAGGCTGGCCTGCAAGCGGTTGCGCGCCTGATCTGGCTTCTTCTCCAGCAAATCTAAAGAGGCCAGGCTGACTGTTGCCGAGAAGTACGCTGGGTCCTCCTTCAAAGCTTGCTCGAAGTCCGCCCGTGCGGCTGCCAAGTCTTTGCGCTCACGGTGGATGCGGCCGCGCAACTCCAGCGTAGCGGCCTTGTTTTCCACCTTGCCAAGCATGGCGTTGGCGGCAGCCAGCGCCGCATCGTATTCGCGCCTGTTGAGTCGCGCGCTGATGATGGCCTGGTCAGCGAAGGTGTCCTTCCCGCTTTCGCTGGCAATCGCTTCCAACTCGCTGAATGCGGTGTCGGCGTTGCCGCGGGTCAGGTGCGTCAGCGCCAAGGCCGTGCGCACGCGGGTATTGTCGGGTCGCAGCGCAACAGCTCGCTTGAAGGACGCTTCTGCCTGGGCTGCGTTGCCGAGCATGACTTCGGCCTTGCCAGCCAGCGCATGCACTTCGGCGTCACGTGTGCCAGCCGCCAGCAGCGGCTGCAGCGTTTCCAGAGCCTTGGCGGGCTGGCCGAGGCGGAGATACACCTGCCCCAGGTTGCGCCGAGAAATTTGCTGCTGTGGCCTCAGTTGCAGAACTTTTGCGAAATGAGATTCAGCAACGATCAGCGAACCCAGCTCGGCCTCTATCGCTCCGGCCAGTTGGAGGATGTCGGGGTTGTCGGGCAGCGTACGCAGCATGGCTTGCGAGAGCTCGCGGGCCTTCTTGTAGTCTTTCTTCCAGAACGCTAGCTGCGCATCAAGGTAGGCCGTCTGCGGGTGCTTGGGCAGCACCTTTCTAAGCTGGTCGGCCAGCGCCTGCGCACCGTCAAGGTCACGTGCACGTATGCGCTCGCTGACAAGCGCCAAGTGCGCGGCGATGTAGGCTGGTTCGATGGCCAGGGCTTTTCGGAAGGCCTCGACCGCGCCCTTTTCATCCCGCTTGACATAAGCCAGCAACTCGCCCTTCAGATGCCAAGCGTCATAAAGGGAGCCGTCCAGAGTCAGCGCTTGCGTTACCAGTTCGGTAGCCTTATCGAACTGGCCGCGGCCGGCCTCGATGCGCGCTTGAAGCACCAGTGCTGGCGGATAGTTAGGCGTCGCTGCCAAGGCCGCATCCACCGCGGCCAGCGTTCTGGCCCGATCACCCTTTGCCGCCCACGCCGTGGCCAGGCTGGACTTCAACGAGGCCTGGGCAAGCGCGTCAGGCAGCGTCAGGTCGCCATAGGCCGAGGTCAGCTTGCGGTAGTCACCCGTCAGTACATAGGCACGCGCGAGTTCAGGTATGACTCTCGTAGCGTCGGCCTGCTGGTCCAGCGCCTTGGTCAGCTCGACGATGGCCGCAGCCGGGTCTGACGAATCGAGCAAGGCCTTGCCCAGGAGGATGCGAGCCTCTGTGGACTGCGGGTCTTTCTGCAGGGCGGTCTTGAACTGGATGACAGCAGCTTTGAAGTCGCGTTTGGCTGCATGGTTCTTGCCTGAAGCAAGCAATGCGTCCACCGACTCACCGCTGCAGGCGGCCAACCCCAGCGCGGCTGCCAAGGAGAAAACCAGCGCTTGGCCGCGGAACCACGGTGCAATGTGTTTGATCACGATCGAGTGTCTCCGGAACGCAGGCGTCCTACTTGATGGAAAGGCGGCGCATCAGGTCGTAGAGTGTCGGCCGGCTCACGCCCAGCATTTCTGAAGCCTTGACGATGTTGCCGTTGCTGCGGGCCAGCGCCCCGACGATGGCTTGGCGCTCAGCCGCCTCGCGCACGGTGCGCAGATCGAGGTCAGACTTTTCCGCAGGGCTGCCGCTCGTTTCTGGCGTTGGCAGCCCCAGGTCATCGGGGGTGAGGCGGTCGCCGTCGGCCATGATGGTGGCTCGTTTGAGCGAATTGATCAGCTCGCGCACATTGCCCGGCCAGTTGTGCAGCTCGATGGCTTTGATGGCGTCTTCGGTGAAGCCCAGCGCGCCGCGCTTCTCCTCCAGCGCAAAGCGCCGCAGATACGCGTGTGCCAGCAGTACTGCGTCGCCGGTGCGTGCGCGCAGCGGCGGTATGTTCACCACAATTTCGGCCAGCCGATAGAACAAGTCTTCGCGGAAACGGCCTTCGGCGATTTGCTGCTTCAGGTCTTGGTGCGTCGCGCAGACAACACGCACATCCACTGGGATTTCGCTGCGCCCGCCCAGCCGCTCGACGGTGCGCTGCTGCAGAAAGCGCAGCAGCTTGGCCTGCAACGAGTGGGGCAGGTCGCCGATTTCATCGAGCATCAGCGTGCCGTTGTGCGCGGTTTCGATCTTGCCTGGCGTGGTCTTCACAGCGCCTGTGAAGGCGCCTTTCTCGTAGCCGAAAAGCTCGCTCTCCAGAAGGTTCTCCGGGATCGCTGCACAGTTGATTGCAATGAAGCGGCCAGTGCGCTTGCTGGCTGCGTGCAGGCCCTGGGCCAGTACTTCCTTGCCGGTGCCGCTTTCGCCCAGCAGCAACACAGTGGCGCTGCTGGACGACACCCGCTCGATGGTGCGCGCAACCTTCAGTGTGTCGGGATCGCGCGTGATCAAGCCCGAGAGTGCATCAGGGTGCTGCAGCGTTTGCAGGCGGCGGTTTTCGGCCTGCAGTTCGGCCAGCCGAAAAGCGCGGTCGACCGTGAGCGTCAGCACATCAGGATCAACCGGCTTGGCCAGGAAGTCGTAAGCGCCCATGCCCACTGCGCGCAGCGCGTTGGCCTGGCCATTTTGGCCCGTCAGCACGATGACTTTGGTTGCCGGCGCCAAGTCCAGGATTTGGTTCAGCAGCAGGAAGCCCTCAGAAACGTCGTCGGCGTCAGGCGGCAGGCCCAGGTCCATCGTTACCACGGCCGGCTGATGTCGGCGCACTTGCACAAGTGCTGATTCGCGGTCGCTGGCGGTGACTGACTCGAAGCGATCCAGTGACCACTTCAGTTGCTTCTGCAGGGCCAGATCGTCTTCAACAATCAACAGGGGCGTGGTGATAGGGCTCATTGGGCATTCAAGGGCATAAGACCAGAGCCGCGGTGGGCATCCAGTAAAGGCAGCTGCACAGTGATCACGGTGCCCACGCCCACTTCGCTTTCTACGTGCAGGCTTCCGCCCAACTCTCGAATGTACTGCGCACTCTCATAGCTCCCGATGCCCATACCACCCCCCTTGGTGGTGTTGAACGGCCGGAACAGGCGGTTCTGCACGAACTCTTCCGACATGCCACTGCCCGTGTCCCCGACCTGGACACTGACTTGGCTGCCCTGGCGTGCCAAAGCGACCCAAACGCGGCCGGATGAGGGCGTGGCATCCAGGGCGTTTTGCACCAGATGGCCCAGTACACGCTCCAGGCGGTCTTCGTGGCCACGTGTGGAAAGTGGCTCGTCCTGGGCCACATCCACCGTGCGCCCCTGCGATCTCGCCAGCGCCTGCAGCCGTTTGACGATGTCCTGCAGGTTCACGCCGCGGCTGGCACCTGCTGGCGTCGTGCCTTCACGCAGTTGCAACATCAGCCGGCGCATCTTCTCCAGTGAGCTCTCCACGGTCAGCAGCATGTCTTCCTGGAACTCGCGGTTGTCGCGGAGTCGTTCTGCGTTCTTCAGCATCAGGGACAGCTGGGCCACGATGTTCTTGAGGTCGTGCACCACGAAAGCCGACATCCGGTTGAAGGCATCGAACTTGCGCGCCTCCAACAGTTCTTCAGTGGCACGCATTTGCGCCAGGTAGCCGGCGGCTTGGCACCCGGCAGTTTTCAGGAGGTCCAACACCTCCCAGTTCAGGTCAACCTTGGTTCTTGGTTGCGCCAGGAGAACAAACCCCTGCAGGTCTTTGCCCGACAGCAATGGCACCACCAGCCAGGGGTCGGCCGTTCCCAGCAGCCAGGTAGGCAGCGTCATGCCTTCGTAGCGGCGCGGCGAAGAGCGGTACTCATCCAGGTCGATGACCCAGCCTTTTTCGCGCATGAACGTGCTGAACGGCGAATCCATGGGCTCTGAGGCCGCCACCAGCGGCATGTTCCAGACGGCGGCTTGGGCGTAGGCGCTGTCGTTGCCGGTATGCGTCCACAAGCTGCCCGCAGGACACTCGATCAAGCGCGCCAGACCCTTGACAATGACGCTTCCGGTTTCCTGTGGACTGTGTGCCGACGACAGCAGCGCCGTGAAGCGGAGCCACTCCTCGCGGTAGTCGAAGCGGTAGCTGAAGAAGTGCTTGCCGACGAACACACGCAGCCAACTTCGCAAAGAGCCCGAAACCGCCAGCATGGCCAGCAAGGTGCCGCCGGTGACGATCAATCCGGTTTGCAGCGCGCTGCCCCAGCTTCCGCCGAAGAAGCGCACGTAGTAGCCCGCCCCTGCCACGAACAACAGGTACACCCCCACCAGAAGCAGCGTGGCCGAGTAGAACGCGGCAGACCGGGAGATCTGCAGCTTGCGCATCCAGTCTTGGCGGCGGCGTGCCGCCAAGAAGAGCAGGGGTACCACCACCACCTGAACCGCGCCCCGCATCGCCACGGTGTCGCGGTCGGCCATGCCGAAGAGCACCGCTTCCGAAAACAGGTAGGTGTCGTAGGCGAAGTTGCAAGCCAGCCCGATACAGATGGGCTTGATGCCCCAGCGCCCTTCCTCGTCGGTGTTGCGGTAGAGCTGCTCTACCGCTACCAGCCCCATCAGTGCCAATGCCAGCCCAGCGCCGAGGGCTGGCCGGGAGAGGTCTGGATCGCTGGCGCCTGCATTGCCCCATGCCATCAGTACGATGGCGATCAAGACGACGACAACCGCAACGCGAGTCAGCGGTTGGTTGAAGCGCACACCCGTCGCGACCAGTCCGCCGGGAAGCAATTGAACAAGGAAGGCAATCCACAAGCCCTGGCGCGTGACGTCCACATAGGCAGCGACCCACGGGCTGAACGTCTCGTACCAGATCACGCTCAGAGCCGCAGTGGCAGACCACACCACGGTGGCCGCCATCGCGGCCAGGAACAGTGCGCGCGACTTGCCGCCGGCGGTGGCCAGACGACGAGACCACACCAGGTAAAGCACCAAAAGCAAGTGCGCCGCTGCAGAGACGCCGTGGCCTGCCAGGGCAACGAGGTCAGCGCCTGCCATCAGCAACGGAAGCTCTGGTCGCTCGGCGGGTCATGGTCCATCAGCGCGCGCCCTTTCCGGTCAGCACAACGGTGACCGTGTCGATGAGGATGCGCATGTCCAACCACAGATTGTGGTTTTTGACGTAGTAGAGGTCGTACTGCAGCTTCTCCATCGAATCCTCGATGGTCGATCCATATTGGTAGCGAACCTGGGCCCAGCCTGTGACGCCAGGCTTCACGCTGTGACGCAGCGCATAGAAGGGCACTTCCTGGGTCAGCTGATCGACGAAGAAAGGTCGTTCTGGTCTTGGACCCACCAAGCTCATGTCGCCGCGCAGAACGCTGAACAACTGCGGCAACTCGTCGATGCGCGTCACACGCAGCAGCCGCCCCACGCGGGTGATGCGGTCATCTCCAGTCGTGGCCCAGCGCGGTTTGCCGTCCTTTTCGGCGTCTTGGCGCATGCTGCGAAACTTCACGACTTGGAAAGCCCGGTTGTCCAAGCCCACCCGTTCTTGCCGATACAACACAGGGCCCCTGCTGTCCAGTTTGACTGCCAGGGCGGCCAGCAGCATCACAGGGGCTGTTAGCAGCAACAGCAGGCCGGCGCAGAAGACGTCGAAGACCCGCTTGACCATGGTGCGCTGCAGGCCTTGGTTGAAGCCTTCACCAAAAATCAGCCAACCTGCATTGAGGAAGTCAATGCGGATCTGGCCCAAACGGCGCTCGAAGTGTGAGTTCAGGTCCTGAACTTTGACGCCTTGAGCCTTGCAGTCCAGCAATTCCCGCAGCGGCATGCTGCCGCCGCGACGTTCGGTAAGCGCCACGACGATTTCGTCGACATTGCACTCATGCGCCGTCTGGATGAGGGAGCGTTCGCGCGAGAGCATCTGTGCGTCAGGCACCGCCGGACACTTTTCGTTGGGGCCAGGGTAGAAGCCCACGATCTCCAAGTCGCGGTCGGCCGAACGGAGTGTGTCGGCCACGACACGTGCAGCTTCACCAGAGCCAAAAATGAGTGTGCGCTCTCGTTGCCCGCGCGTCGGGTCAGCATTGATGCGGGCCACATTGGCACGCCGCACAACCACAGCCACCACCGCCGCCATCGAAGAGTACTTGAGCGCACCCTGCGTTGCGAGTTCGCCGGGCAGGAAGGCCAACACCACCCAGGTCAGGGCCATCGCCAACAACGCGGCACCGATGGCGCGGCCTGCCAAACCGTGAATAGGGCGGGCGCCCCGTGCGTACAGCCCGTGCACTGCGAGGATGATCAAAACACAGACAGCGACCGTGGCGCCATACAGCCCCATCAGGGGAAACCAGCGTTCGATCGTCGCAACGTGCAACAGCAACCCCAGCGACACCGCGCTGAAAACCAGCAAGCCATCAAACAGGGCTACGCCTAGATTGCTTTCCAGCCGAGACAGTGTGTGGGTGGGGTGCATAGACCGGATGCCGGCTGCCGGGCAAAGGCGTCAGGTGACCCAACGCGGGTTGCCGGCGTGCTCCGAAGTGACCGCGCCGGGTGCGACGCCAAACAACTTGGGCGCACCCGCAGCACTGTAGGCCCGAAACGCGGTGTCTTGCTCCCCCTGCAGGAGGGGCGGGATGCCGGAGCCGCGGTAGCCGTGAAATCTGTGGCGCTCAGTGCGCCACCGGTTGCGTTCCGCTCAGCTGTTGGCGTGCCAAAGCTGGGGCGGCGGCGGTCTGTGAGCCAGGCCTTGGAAGGACAAGCCGATGTCGCTGCTGCCGGGTGGCTGCGTGCGTGGCGACAGCAGCCAGTGCGCCAACCGCGGTTGTTTGGCAAGCACGCGGGTCTGCAGTTCGTGGATGTCAGCCACATAAGGCGTGATGCGGCCGAAGTATTCGCCCTCGGGCCCCGCCGCCTTGAAGGGGAATCCCATTTGAGCGAGTGAGCGGGCCAGCGGCCGCTCCATGGCCGCGAACCAGTACCGGATGCCATGGACCTGGCTGTGGTCGTACATCTGCCTGAACAACTGCAGCAGCACGTCTGTGGGCAGGGGGCGACGGAGGCTGCCCGCCTGGTAGGCCGACGAACAAGCATCCTGCATCACCGGAGTGCCGCGGGTGCGCCGGAACTCAGGCGCGATGATGAGTCGGCTGACCTCGGCCGTCGCCAGCGGGTCGGGCCAGAAATCGGCGTCAAGATTCAACTCACACCGTCGTTGCACCGGCAGTCGGCCGCTTGCGTCCGGGCGCACCAAGCGCACGTAGCCCGCCAACGCGTCTTCCCAAATTGAGACGCGGGATGTGCCGATGTCTTCACCCAAGTCGGACGTGAGGCAGTGGAAGTGCGCCGACCTGAGGTCGTCCGCGTCTGACTCCAAACCATCCGGGTAGTCCTGGGCCGGCAGATACCCAAACTCCTCGCAGTACACGTGGTAACGAAGGGCGAGGGCGCACTCACTCGGCTTGGCTTGGCCGAGGTCTTTGCCGGCGGCAGTCAGAAGGCTCGAAACCATACCTGCCCCCCAAGGCGTGCGAACTCTGTGAAGCAGTGCATAGCGCGTGTGGAGATTCCGCGATACACGAAGCCAACCGGTGACGCAACACTCAATGGCATGACTCTCACCCAAGTTTTGGTCTGTGGCGAGACTAACGTGTAACAGCGGCGAGATTGCGACCGTTGCACACTGTTTCCTGCCGGCGGGTGGATGTGATGACGGCGTGTGATGTCTTGCGCGGTATGGGGCGCTCTGCGAGCTTCTGCGTGCAGGCCCGTGCTTGGTGGGCTGACTCGAGTGACCTTGTCTTCTTGGGTTCCCGGGCGGCTGCTCTCTGGCCAGAGGGGCTGTCGGAAAACTTTACGGCGCACATGAGGGCTAGACTGGAATCGTGGTGAAGAATCTCCTAAGTGCTTGATTTGCTTGGGGGTTCCTCAACCTGGCACGCTGATCGCATATGTCGGGTCAGGCGGCGCGGAATTCCCCGCTCCAGCATCCAGCAACGACTCAAGTTTGGAGTTCTGCAATGAAAGCTATGAAGAAAAGCCTGCTCGGTGCTGCGGTTTGCGCAGCGCTGGGTTTCTCGGCCGCGGCCCAAGCGGGCGTGGTGATCGATCTGTTCACGGATCCGGTCGGCGGATTCCAGCAGGTCACGACTCAGACCCTGGGCGCCACCGATTTCAGCCAGACTGGGCCGTTTCCAACGACCAGCGTGATCGGCGGCTACCGTGATGTTTCGATCACCAAGACTGGCGACACCCTCGGTGGGCCTAACACCGGTGCCGCAACCATGACCGTGGACAGCGGCGTGCTCAGCTTCAACAACGCTGATGGCGTGACCAGCCTCGGCGTTGTGACCTGGGACGGGGCGAACGCCGCCGGTGCTGGTGGCACGGGTGTTCTGCCGACGGGTTTTGGTGGCGTGGGGATCGACCTGACTGCCGGCGGTAGCGCCAGTCAGTTCCTGACGAGCATTCTGAGTGCCGACCTGGGTTTCAACTACAAGATCACCGTCTGGGACATGGACGGCGACAAGTCTGAACTGTCGGCTGGCGTCCAGTTCCAAGTGAACGCTCCCGTGGGCGCGGGCTACTTGTTCTCCTGGTTCAACCTGTCTGACGGGCGTTACTGCGCGGGCTCCCCGTACAGCCCCCCTCCCGAAACCTGCGATCCTTTCACGCAGCTCGATTTCACGATTGCCCGTACTGGTGGTCCCATCGACTTCCAGCGCATTGGTGCACTGCAGTTCTCGGTGGTGGGTGCCCGCGGTGACGTCGATCTGGCACTCGGTTCGATTGCCACCGTTCCAGAACCTGGCGCGTTGGCCCTGGTGGGTGTTGCGCTGATGGGTGCTGGTATCGCCTCGCGCCGCCGCTTCGCGTCGAAGGCCTGATTGCGCAGCACCCTCGCGATTGACGAAGCAGTCGTCGCGAGTTAGTGCCTGAGCCGGTTGTGAAAACAGCCTCACCCCTCGGGGTGAGGCTGTTTTTTTTGGTCAGCACATCAGAGGCGTCGGTCAAGGAAGCCGCGGTGACTGGAGCCTCAGAAGTAGAGTCTGATTCCCAACTCCACGGCACGCTTCTGCAACACTTGGCCGAGAAAACTCTCGCTAGCACCGCGCAGTTGCTGCCATTGAAGTGCAGCCTCCCAGCGCTGGCTGCGGTAGCGGAGTTCCAGCCATTGCTCATCACTGCTGGTCTCCGTGTCGTGGCGCCAGTAACCGGTCAGGTCCAGCCTCGGGACGAAGAGATCTTTCCATTGCGCGTGCACGAACACGGCTCTGCGGCTGATCAGGTCCTGCTCACGGTCGACCACGCGCAAAACGGCAAGGCGCTCGTCTATGGGCAAGTTTCGCCATTGCGCGGCCGTGGGTGCGGCACTGTTGGCTTGGGCTTCGATGCTCAACACGAGCTTGAACGAGGTTGTGTGCGTGAGGCCGATAGCCGAGCGCGTGTAGCGGCCTTGACCACTCCTCACGGCCGTTGCGCGCTCGATCAGATTGGGCCCACGGCCCGTGGCCAACTCGGCATACACCGTGGTGGCCTCGCTGGCCAGTGCAGAGAGGTTCAGACCGAACTGCGTGGACTGTCCATCGCCTCCCTGCAACAGCCACTGCGGGCTGAATCGATCGCTGAGGCGGTGGTTGCCGGCAAGCAACCAGCGGTGCCGTGGGTTGGTCGAGCCCGCATCCAGGGCATAGCGGCCAGGGTCGGGGCTGGTGGCGAGCTTGGGCGAGAGCACGCCCGTCACAGACCCACCTTCCCACAGGCCTTGCGCACGCAGGGCAAAGGTCCCCTGGCGGTTTTCGCGCAGCACCGCCGGGTCGGGCGAGACCACCGAGCGCAATGCACTGGATTTGAACCAGTCGGTGGGGTTGTAGCCTATGGCTGCGCCTTGCGTGATGTTGACGCGGCCCAAGTCCCAGATCAACGCCGTCGTTGGCGACCAACTCAGGTAGGCCTCCCGCAAGGTGTTGACGTTCTCCGCCGGCGGAGAAGCGTCGCTGTCCGCCAAGTCCAGCCGGTTGGAAAGCACCACCCGCAGCGCTGGTGCCCAGCGCTGGTCATAACGCAGATCGAGCGAGAGGCGCCGCGTGTTCACGTCAGTCCCGTCGGCGCGCAACGTGTTTCTGCCGGCAGCAGCTTCCGCGAATGCCCGCCAAGCGGGCCCCTGTGCTGCGGCAGGCGGCACCGCGGGCGCTGTGGCCTTGTCGGCCAGTTCCAGCGCATCCAATTCGGACGGCGGCTTCTGCTCAGGCTGTGCGGCTGCTGCAGGCTTGGCTGCATCATTGGCCCAGACAGGCCCCCAACCCGCCGTGATCAGCGCGAGTGCGATGGCCAGCTGTCGCGGCAATGGCAGTTTGCGGCGGCGCAGGTTCCGGAGAGTGCGAGGCATCGAGGATCCGTTCATTGAGTCTTGTCGGCAGGCCAGCTGCCCACCCTCATTCAGGGCGGAAGCGCGGCAGGTAGTCACGCTGGAACCACAGGTCAGGAATGTCGCGGTATGTCCAGTCGCTGTAGCGCAGCACGGTCACCCAGGCGCCATCCAGGCCATCGATGATGATCACCTCGGTGGGGCGCTCTCTGCCCAATACAGGCTGAAACTTTCTGTAGAACGCCGTTTTCAGCAGCCGGCCGCTCTCCGCATAGAAGCGGGCTCGGATCGGGCGCGCGTTGGCCTTGTCCAACCACACCTCAGCGCGGTGGTAAGTCACCTCGGGCATGGCGGCACTCAACGCCAGCTTGGCGGCACGCCGCATGACCTTCTCACCATCGGCCATGTCTTCCTCGCCCAGCCACTCTGCCGCGTACTCACGGGCGAGATTCACGGTTACGACATCACCGTTCGCTGCCTGCCCCAGCAGGCGCTGCTGGGGTGAAAGGCGCACACTGGCCTGACTGGCTGGGTCGTAGAACCACAGGTCGTTGCCGTTCTTGAGCAGCAGTTTGTCGGCGTCACGCGCAGGCGCGACGATGCGGATCAGCGTGCGGAAGGTACCCCCGGCGGCGGCCTTGGTGTAGACGTTCAGCACATTGCTGTCGGTCTGCTTGCCGCCGCGAAACTCCAGCAGCGTTACCGTGACGGCAAACGGTCGCGACGGGTTGCGCACCTCGTCGCTGGCGGCCAGCAGCGCTTGCGCGTCGTTGGAGGCCAGGGCTGGTGCAGCCAACGCAGAAATGCCGCTTGCGCCTGCCCAAACCGCGCCGGCGCGTAGCACGCGACGGCGCCCGGCGTCTGCAGGCGCGGCGCTGCCAATCGTCACAGGGTCAAACATGGCGCAGTGCCTCCACGATATTCATCCGGGCGGCCCGGGCGGCCGGCAACAGTGCTGACAAGGCCCCCAGCACGATGACGCCTGCGGCGCTGGCTGCGAGCATTCCCCACTCGCCGCCCACCCTCAGCGCCAGAGGCAGCGGTTCCACACGCCCCGGCGGCAGCCAAGTCAGGCCGACTGCATTGATCAGCGCTGCCAGGGCGAGCGCCAGGCTGATACCGGCGACCGCAGAAAACGAACCCAGCACCAAGCCTTCTGCGATGAACATGCGGCGGATCTCGCCGCGCCGCACGCCTATGGCCCGCAAAGTGCCGATTTCGGCCGTGCGCTCCACGACGGAGGTCGTCATGGTATTGGTGACAGTGAACAGCACGATGGCGCCGATGAGCACGGCAATAAAGCCAAAGATGGCGCCGAACATCGCGAGCGCCTGGCCGTAAAAGGGGTTGAGCACTTCGTAGTCGAGTACCGTCAGCGGCTGTTTCGGAAACTGCTCACGCAGCAGGGTCTCGAGGCGCAACCGGGCGGCAGGCAGCAGGGCCGTCTTTTCCAACTGTACGGCGATGGCCGTCACCTTTGGAGGTGACGCGCCGAACACCAGCTTCTGCGCCTGCGCCAGGTGCATCGCCACGTGCACGTCGTCGAACTCTTTGATGCCCTGGAACTCAGCCGCGAGCACGCTGACCGAGGCCACGTTCGGTGCCCCCTTGGCGCTTGCTACCAGGAGGTCGATGCGAGGCCGCCCGGCCGAGGGCGACGTTGAGGCTGCTTGACTGCCAGCGGCCAAGTCGGCGATGTCGGCGGGAAGTTCGCCGCCCGCAGTTGAGGCAGGGGCTGTGCTCGATGCTGCGGGGCCGTCGGTGGCGCAGTCTGGCACACGGAGTTCAGCGCACAACATGAGCACGCGGGCCACGCCGGTGCCCACAACCGCTGTGTCAGCCGGCGTGCCCGAGAGCGAGATGTGGGCCGCCAGGGTGGGAAAGCCGTGTTCGTTCCACTGCCGCATGCGGGCCTGGTCTTCCACCACGATGCCGGTGACGAACACCGTGCGCGACACGCCGGCCACCGCGTTGCCTGCCAAGCCACCGAACTGCAGGATGGGTGTGGCCACCGTGACTTTCGGCCCCAGCTCGGGGTCGTTGGCAATCGCCTTCAGTATGCGCTCGTGCTCGCCCACGCCGTAGCCGGCAGGGTCGCCACCGCCCATGCGGAAGTAATCTTTGTGCTGCACCTGCAGGTGCCCGCTGAGTTGGACGAAATCGGTCTGCAGGCCGTAGGTCAGGTCTTTGACGTAGCCGCCAAACAGCAGCACGGTGACCAGACCCAGCACCATGGCCACGACAGTCATCAGCGACCGGCGGCGGTTGCGCAGCAGGTTGCGCCACGCCAGTGAAAGTGATCTCACTGGCTTGAACCGCTCTGCGGCCCGGTGTTGGGCTCGCCTGGACTATCGCTCAAACCCTCGCGTCGGTTGCGCTCGATACCGACGATGCGGCCGTCGTGGATGTGGACGGCGTCGTCGGCTGCGGCGAGCAACTTCGGGTCGTGCGACGAAAAGATGAAGGCGACGCCCTGCTCCCGCTGCATCTGCCGCATCAGGTCAATGATCTCGGTGCCGGTCTTGCTGTCGAGGTTGGCGGTGGGCTCGTCGGCCAGCACCAACTGCGGCTGCCGTGCCAGCGCGCGCGCTACCGCGACGCGCTGCCGCTGGCCCCCCGACAACTGACCGGGGCGCTTGTCCACATGGGCGCCCAAGCCCACCGAGCGCAGCAGACCCAGCGCACGCTCACGCCGCTGCTCCCGTGCCATACCCTCCATGATGAGGGGATATTCGACGTTTTCGAAGGCGGTCAGGACCGGCAGCAGGTTGAAGTTCTGGAACACGAAACCCAGCTGGTAGCCACGGAAGTCGGACATCGCGTCGTCGGAGAGGCGTTGCACCGGCCGGCCACCCACCATGATGGTGCCGGTATCGGGATAGTCGATGCATCCGACCAGGTTCAGCAGCGTTGTCTTGCCGCTGCCCGAAGGCCCCGACAGCACGGTGAAGCGGTTGGGCAGTATGACCAGGTTGATGTCGATGAGCGCCGGCACATCCACCGAGTCCATGCGGTACGTCTTATTGACGCCCTTGAGCACGACGGGATGGACACGCTTGCGATCGGGCCAGCCGGGCAGCGAATCGGGCATTGCCTGTATCCAGACCTTCTCGTGGCCTCAGCTTGATCGGCTCACGTCGACCACTTGCGACAGGTGGCGGCGGAAACTGTGCACGACGAAGGACGGCGCCGCAGGTACGTCCCGCCCGGCCAGTATGTCCTGAATCATCGCGGTGGCCATTGCCGCCACTGCGAAGCTGCCCACTGCCACTTGGGGCGCCGGGCAGGGTTTGCCTTCTTTCAGCAGGGAGAGAACGCGCGCGATCTGCTCCACCACATCGGTGTCCAGCGCGGGAGCGATACGCTGCACGAACGAGGCGAAAACCTCAGCGTAAGTCTTGCCGTCGGGCGCCGCGCCGCCGCTTGCGCCTATGTCGGAGGCCAGCAGGTCCATCAGGCCGACAGGCGACTGGGCCGGGAAGTACCAGACCAGTGCGCCGAATCCCACCGACAAGGCCGTGAAAACCGGCTTCTGCTGCTGCCGAGCGCTGCTGTGCAAGCGCAGGATGGCGCCCAGGTCCAGGAAGTCGACGGTGTCGAACACGATGTCGGCGCGGGCAACTGCCCCATCGGTGTTGCTGCCATCCAGGTTCGCCTGCAGAACTTCAACATCGGCCTGTGGGTTGATGCGCAGGATGTGTTCGCGCAAGGCTTGCACCTTGGGCTTACCGACATCGGCAAAATCAAAAAACTGGCGGTTCAGGTTGTGCGCGTCGACGGTGTCGCCATCCACGAGAAGGAAGCGTTCGAACCCGAGGCGAGTGGCGCAGATGGCCAAGCCGCTGCCGATGCCGCAGCCCGCGATCAACAGGCGCGCGGTGCGGATGCGCTCCTGGGTCTCGGGGTCAATATAGCCCGCGTTGCGAAGCACCAGTTGTGAGTATGCGCTCATGGATTGTTCAGCTGCTGTCGTTCAAGAGGGGTTGCGTGGGCTCGCCGCCGCTGCCGGCGCCTCTGCCGAATCATCCTGCATCCAACTGAGCAGTTCGGGCATCTTCGCGGCCAGAACTTGTTCCAGCTTGCGGAGGTCGGCCAAGTAGGGAGCCACTGGCCCAAAGTAATCGGCTTCTCGCCCGATAGCTTGAAAAGGAAACCCCATCATCGACAGCGCACCGGCCAGGCTGCGCTCCATCGCGGCGTACCAGTAGCGGATGCCGTGCTGGAGGCTGTATTGGTACATCTGGCGGTACAAGGACAGCAGAATCTGTGGCCTGCGCCTGTAACGTTCCACGAAATCGTCAGCGGCAGGTTCGGCCAGCCCTACGCTGACACCCTGAAGGACATCGCCGCGCCGGCGCCGGTAGTCCCTGCGCACCATCAGCCGACTGACTTCGGCGCAGCCCACAGGGGGCGGCAAGTCTGCCCCCGGGAGCAGTTCACAGCAGTGCGACTGCCAGGGGAACAGGCCGCAAGCATCGGGCATCACCAGCCGCGAGTACCCAACCAACTCGTGTTGCAGATTGAACGCCAGCGCGTGCAGGGCGGCCGGATCGTATTCGTCCTTCTCGAGCGAATCGGGGTAGTCCTCGGCGCGCAAGAAGCTGCAATCCTTGCAGTAGACCTCATAGCGCAGCCGGTAGGCGAGGTCCATGGCATGAAGGTCGTCTTGCATGCCCATCCTCCGCGCCGTGAAATAAGGCGCGAAATCGGACAGTTCCATAGCTGCGTTGTCGGCCTGCATGGGTCTGACTTTGGCGGGGATGGAAGGGCGCGGCGCTGGCGTCGCGGAGGATTCGTGCCAATCTACCACTCCCGCGGCTCGGTGCACATCCGGCTTGGGCGGGAACAATGCCCGAGCAGATACCATCCGCGGTTGTAGTGCACTCGACTTGCCCATGCTCGCACGCCTGACCGGAGACCTCGCCTGATGTCCACTTCGAACCTGCTTTTCCGTGGCGCCAGGGTTGTGGCGGTTCTTGTAGCCGCCGCCACCCTGCTGTCAGCTTGTTCGACCCTGACGCCGAACAACTTGCCACCGGCGCCGGCCGCCGCGACAGGCACTGACTACACCTATGTCATCGGTGCCGGCGACAGCCTCAACATCGTGGTCTGGCGCAATCCTGACCTGTCGATGTCTGTCCCGGTTCGCCCCGACGGCAAGATGTCGGCGCCGCTGGTTGAAGAGCTGCAGGCGCAAGGCAAGACGCCGGTGGAGCTTGCTCGGGACATCGAAAAGCGCCTGTCGACGTACGTGCGGGACCCGATCGTCACCGTCTTGGTGTCTGGGTTTGTTGGGCCTTACAGCGAGCAGATTCGGGTGGTCGGGGAAGCCGCGAGGCCCCAGTTTTTGCCTTTCAAGCAAAAGATGACCTTGCTCGATCTGATGATTGCCGTGGGCGGTTTGACAGACTTTGCCGACGGCAACCGCGCCATCATCCAGCGCACCTCCGAGGGCAACAAGCAGTACTCGGTGCGCCTGAAGGATCTGCTCAAGCGAGGCGATCTGTCGGCCAACGTCGAAATGCGGCCGGGCGACATCTTGATCATTCCGCAGGGCCTTTTCTGACCATCGGCACCGTCCACCCGGCCTACTGAATCGCATGCAAGAACCGATACGACAGTTGTTGGCCACCCTGCGTGGCATGTGGAAGTTCCGCTGGCCGAGTCTGGTGGCGGCTTGGGTCATCGCGGCTGTGGGTGTGGTGGTGGTCTGGCGAATTCCTGACCAGTTCGAAGCTTCGGCCCGTGTTTATGTGGACACCGACTCCATCCTCAAGCCGCTCCTGGCGGGCCTGACGGTGCAGCCCAACGTGGATCAGCAGATCGGCATGCTCAGCCGAACGCTGTTGAGTCGCCCGAACATCGAGAAGCTGGTCCGCATGGCCGACCTTGACCTCAAGGCCACGGGCAAAGGCGAGCAGGACGCCTTGGTCGACAAGCTCATGAAGGGCATCGAGATCCGGACTGCAGGGGGGGCCAACCTCTACTCCATGGTTTACCGCGACCAGGAGCCGGAAAGGGCCAAGCGGGTCGTGCAGTCACTCGTGTCCATCTTCATCGAGTCCGGCCTGGGTGCAAGCCGGAAGGACACCGATTCGGCCAAGACCTTTCTGTCGGAGCAAATCAAGACTTTTGAGACCAAGCTCGAGGAGTCGGAGGCGCGCTTGAAGGAGTTTCGGTTGCGCAACCTCGAAACCCAGAGCCCCGACGGCAAGGATTCGGCTTCGCGACTGGTAGAGATCAGCGCGCAGCTGGAGGCCGCTCGATTGCAACTGCGCGAAGCTGAAAACGCGCGGGATTCCGCCAAGCAGCAGCTGGCAGCGGAGCGGGGGCAAGCGGCAGGCAGCAATATCACCCAGAGCCTGTTGCAGGAATCTTCGCTGGCCGTCTCTACGCCGGAAGTCGACTCTCGTCTTGATGCGCAGAAGCGCAATCTGGACTCATTGCTGCAGCGTTACACCGAGCAGCACCCCGACGTTCAAAGCGCGCGCCGCCTGATCAAGGAGTTGGAAGATCAGAAGAAGCGGGAGGTTGCTGAGCTTCGTCGCGTGGCCATGCTGACGCAGGGCGCTTCTCCTAAGGGCGAGGGGGGGAGCTTGGCTTCCCAAGAACTGGCGCGCATGCTGGTTGCGTCCGAGGTGCAGGTGGCGACCTTGCGAACACGCGTGGCGGAGTACGCCGGCCGGTACGCAACCGTGCGGGAATCACTCAAGCTGGCGCCGCAGATCGAGGCCGAAGCCGCACAACTCAATCGCGATTACGCCGTGACGAAGAAGAACTACGAAGATCTCGTGGCACGGCGTCAAGCGGCGGTGATGTCGGGCGAGCTTGATGTGGCTTCTGGGGTGGCAGAGTTTCGACTGGTTGATCCACCGCGGGTTGCGCCGAAGCCTGTGTCGCCCAATCGCCTGCTCTTGTTGCCCATGGTTTTGGCAGTTGCGTTGGGCGCTGGGTTTGCGTTGGCTCTCGTCATCAGCCAATTGCGCCCGACCTTCTCTGACCCAGAACAGCTGCGTCAAATGACGGGCCTGCCTTTGTTGGGTGTCGTCACGGCGTTGGCCACCGATGCTGACCGTCAGTATCAGCGGGCGAGCCTGTTGCGTTTCGTGGCCGCCTCGGGCGGTCTGGTTGGACTGTTTGTTGCGGGAATGGTCGCGATGACACTTTCCAGTCGGCTGGGGGGCTGATCGATGAGCAGTCTGATCGAACAAGCGGCTCTGCGTCTGGAGCAACTGCGACAGGCCGGCATCACCATTCCCGAGCCCAGCGTTGCCGTGGCTGCGCCCCCGGCACAGGCTTTGGCGCCCGAAGCGATTGCTGTTCCTCAAGGCGACATCTTTCGCGAGCCTTTGCCGCAACACATGCCTACGCTCGTGTCGCCGCAGTCGCGTCAGGTTGATGTTGATCTCGCCATGCTCGGCCGCTCGGGCATCGTGACGCCGAACTCGCCACGCTCCCACATGGCCGATCAGTACCGGGTGATCAAGCGCCCGCTGATCAGCAATGCCATGGGGCGCGGTGCAGCGACCATCGCTCATGGCAACCTGATCATGGTGACCAGCGCGCTGCCCGGCGAGGGCAAGAGTTTCACTTCGGTGAACTTGGCGATGAGCATTGCCGCCGAGTTGGATCACACCGTGATGTTGGTGGATGCAGACGTCGCCCGTCCTTCGATCCTGCGCATGCTCGGCCTGCCTCCGGGTCCCGGCCTCCTTGATCTGCTGGAGGGCAAGGCCGACATGGCCAGCGTGTTGCTGCGTACCAACGTCGACAAGCTCACGCTGCTTCCCAGCGGTTCCCCGCACCCACGAGCCACCGAACTGCTGGCCAGCGATGCCATGTCCTCGCTGCTCAGCGACATGGCCACCCGTTACCCGGATCGCATCATCATTTTCGATTCGCCGCCGCTGTTGTTGACCACAGAAGCACGGGTGCTGGCCAGCCACATGGGCCAGATCGTCGTCGTTGTGCATGCCGACCGCACATTGCAGGGCACGGTCAAGCAGGCCCTGGCAGCCATCGAGGCCTGCCCCGTGAAAATGATGGTGTTGAACAAGGCGCGTGGCACTTCAGCTGGCGAATATGGCAGTGGCTATGGCTATGGCTATGGTTACGGGTACGGGTACGGGTATGGGTATGGTTACGGCGCTGCGCAAACCGGCGCCCAAGAGGCGCCGCTCGCGTCCGAACAAGTGTCCGGGGAATCTGGTACTGCGGGCTCCCGGTGAGCCGGTCGCTGGTCATGCCCTTGAACCCGTCTGAAAGATATCAGGGCAGTTCCGCGCGCTGGCTCGGCATGAACCGGGGGCTGCGTCTGGCTTTGGTGGTCGGGCCTGCCTTGTTGCCGGCCCTGGCCGCAGGGGCCAGCTTGGCGCCAACGCTCGACCTGTCTGCCAACCATGTTGACTTTCGTGGCGGCATTCCTGCCACTCAGCGCAGCGAGCTCGTGACAGAGCTGCGGCCGGGTATCCAACTGAGAACCGACCCCGGGCGCCTGCAAGGCGCCCTGACCTACTCGCTGGGGCTGCTGAGTCGCTCACGCAGCGAACCATCCACCGAAGTGCGCAACCAGTTGGCGGCTTCATTGGCTGGAGTCTTGGTCGACGACCTGCTCTTCCTGGATGCGAGCGCCACCATCGTACGTGCCGCGCTGTCGGCGCAGGGCGAGCAATCGCTGATCGACCGGCCGACACAGAACGACAATGTGCGCGAAGTCGGAACGGTCTTGTTCGCGCCTTCTGTCCGCGGGCGCTTGGGCGGCGTGGCGCAGTACGAACTGCGGCTGGAAGCGACGGGCACTAACACCCGCAAGTCCGTGGAGGGCGATTCCAGCGCCAGCGGCGCCTCTCTTTCGCTGAGGTCGGCCAACAGTGGGGCCGTCGTGAGTTGGGGCCTGAACGCAACCACCCGCAGCACCGATTTTCGTGTGGCCGGCCGGTCAAGCACCGATCAGGCGTCTGCCTCGGTGACGGTCCGGCCCGACGCGGACGTTTCGCTCGTCGTGCGAGGTGGCCGTGAGTCCACCGATCTCGTCGCCTCCGATCGCCGTGCCTCGCGCACTTGGGGCGCCTCGGCCACCTGGTCGCCCAGCCCGCGAACCTTGGCTGACTTCAACACCGACCGTCGATTTTTTGGTCGATCGCACCGGGTGGGCTTGTCGTACCGACTGCCGCAATCCAGTGTGCGTTTCGGCAGCAGCAGGGACGTCGCCTTGTCGGCCAATCCGAATGCGCTGGGCCAGCCGGCGACGCTGTTCGATCTCTTCTTTGCGCAATTCGCCGCACTCGAATCGGACCCGGTACGCCGCCAGCAACTCGTGCTTGATTTCCTGGCGGCCAACGGCCTGGACCCGACGAGCGCGGTCGAAAGCAATGTCATCAACCGCGGGCCGACGGTGCAGCAGCGCCACGATCTCGCCTGGAGCTACTCCGGGCGCAGACTCACCTTGGGCCTGCAGGTTTTCAGCAATGAAACGCGGCAGATCGATGCTGGTGTGGTGGCCGTCGATGGTGCGCGTCAACGCGGTTACAACGGTTCGCTGGCCTACCGGCTCACGCCGACCCTGTCGCTGACGACCCTGGGCTCGCGCTTGATGACCAAGCCAGGCGCGCAACAGGCAGGCACGGACCTGAAGTCGCTTGCTTTCACGCTGACAGAACGCATCGGGCGCTACGCCACAGCTTCGGTCAACACGCGCTACACCGTTTTCAACAGCACCACCAACCCGTACCGCGAGACCACGGTGGGTGTATCGCTGGGCCTGAGGTTCTGAGCCATGTACGAAGCCTTCTACGGCCTCAGCGCCAAACCCTTCCAGCTCAACCCCGACCCGAGTTTCTACTTCGCAAGCAAGCAGCACCGCCGCGCGAAGGCTTACCTCGAGTACGGCGTCTCGCGCAACGAGGGCTTCATCGTTATCACTGGTGAGATCGGTGCCGGCAAGACCATGGTGCTGCGCAGCCTGATCGAGGGGCTCAACGGCAGCAACGTCATCACCGGCCACCTCGTCACCACGCAACTGGGCGCAGAGGACACGCTCCGCATGGTGGGTGCGGCCTTCGGCTTCCGCGTCAAAGACGTGCCCAAGAGCGAGCTGCTGATCACGCTGGAAGCCTTTCTGATCAGCCAGACGAGCAAGGGCAAGCGCTGCCTGCTCATTGTCGACGAGGCGCAGAACCTCACGCCGCGCGCGGTGGAAGAGCTGCGCATGCTCAGCAACTTCCAGTTCGGCAACCAGGCACTGCTGCAGAGCTTTTTGGTGGGCCAGCCCGAGTTCCGCGAGATCCTGCAGCAGCCCGAGATGGAGCAGTTCCGCCAGCGCGTGGCGGCCACCTGCCACATCGGGCCGCTGGATGCTGACGAAACACGCGGCTACATCGAACACCGGCTGAAGTGCGCCGGCGCCAAGGGCAAGCCCAGCTTCGAGCCTGGCGTGTTCGACGGCGTCCACAAGGCCACGGGCGGTATTCCGCGGCGCATCAACGCGGTGTGTGATCGCCTGCTGCTGGCTGGCTTCCTCAGCGGCCGCACGCTCATCACCGTGGCCGACGTGGCCGAGGTGGTGCGTGAGCTGGAGCAGGAAAACGCCGCGCCCGCCAGCCGTAGCGCCGCACGCCGCGCCGTGGCGACCGCTACCGACCCCAACATGCCCGGCGGCATGGCCGGCGCGCTGCTGGATGTCGACCTCGGTGCCGTGCAGATGGGTGCGCAAGAGCTCGACGCCATGTCGCAGCAGATCGCCGCGCTAACGGCCGATCAGCGTGGAGACCAGCTCCAGCGCCTGGAGCGCAGCCTGCTGCGCCTGGAGCGGATCAACGTGCAGACGCTGGCCATGCTCACGAAGCTGGTCGAGGCCGTCAAGAAACCCGACACCCCCCGCACCTGAGCCTGCCCGGGCGTGGCATATGACCACCCGAGCCGCGCTCGGGGGCGGCCACAATGTGCGTTGCCATGCTCGCACCTGCCATCACCAACGCCCTGACCATCGACGTGGAAGACTACTTCCAGGTCTCCGCGCTCGCTCCCTACATTCGGCGTGACGAGTGGGACGCGCGCGAGTGCCGCGTCGAGCGCAACGTCGAGCGCATCCTGGCCATGCTGTCCGAGCGCCAGGTGCAGGCCACCTTCTTCACGCTGGGCTGGGTGGCCGAGCGTTACCCGCAGCTGGTGCGGCGCATCGTCGACGGCGGCCACGAACTGGCCAGCCACGGCTACGGCCATGAACGCGCCAGCGACCTGGATGCCAAAGCGTTCCGCGAAGACATCACGCGGTCCAAGCTGCTGCTGGAAGACCTGGCCGGCCGCCCCGTGCTGGGCTACCGCGCGCCCAGCTTCAGCATCGGCACCGGCAACCTCTGGGCTTTCGACGAGCTGGCCCGCGCCGGCTACACCTACAGCAGCAGCATCTACCCCATCAAGCACGACCACTACGGCATGCCCGATTCGCCGCGTTTCGCCTACCGCGTGGGCGCCGGCCTGATGGAAGTGCCCATCACCACCGTGCGCATGGGCCAGCGCAACCTGCCGTCCACGGGCGGTGGCTGGTTCCGGTTGATGCCCTATGCCCTCTCGCGCTGGATGTTGCGCCGCGTGAACCAGCAAGACCACGAGGCCGCGATCTTCTACTTCCACCCCTGGGAGATCGACCCCGGCCAGCCACGCATCCCTGGCATCGACGCCAAGACGCGCTTTCGCCACTACGTGAACCTCGATCGCAACGAGGCCAAGCTGCGCCAGCTGCTGCAAGACTTTCGCTGGGGCCGCATGGACCACATCTTCCTCGCTGGCCCAGCGGCCCGCAGCTGAGCCTGCCCGTGCCCACCATCGAGCGCCTGGCCCCACAGGACGCCCGCGGCGCCGCGCTGTGGGATGCCTTCGTCATGGCCTGCCCGCAGGCCACCTTTTTCCACCGCAGCGCCTGGCAGCAGGTGATGCGCGAGGTGTTCCGCCACGACACGCACTACCTCTTTGCGCACGAAGGCGGGCGCGTCACCGGCGTGTTACCGCTGGCGCACATGAAGAGCATGCTCTTCGGCAACGCGCTCACCAGCCTGCCTTTCGCGGTGTATGGCGGCGTGGCGGCTGAAGACGAAGCCACCGCCACTGCCTTGGAAGCCGAGGCCCAGCGCCTGGCCCAGCAGTTGGGGGTCGACCACCTGGAGCTGCGCCAGCTGCAGCGCCAGCACGAAGGCTGGCCGCGCCAGGAGCTCTACGTCACCTTCCGCAAAGAAATCTTGGCGGAAGAAGAGGCCAACATGCTGGCCATCCCGCGCAAGCAGCGCGCGATGGTGCGCAAGGGCACCAAGAACGGGCTGAAGAGCGAGATCGACCCGGGTGTCGACCGTTTCTTCCAGCTCTACGCCGACAACGTGCACCGCCACGGCACGCCGGCGCTGAGCCGCCGCTACTTCGAAGCGCTGCGTCGCCACTTCGGCAGCGACTGCGAAGTGCTCACCGTCACCGGCGCCGAAGGCCAACTGCTCAGCAGTGTGCTGAGCTTCTACTTCCGTGACGAGGTGCTGCCCTACTACGCCGGCGACGACTGGGCCGCGCGCGACCTGGCCGCCAACGACTTCAAGTACTGGGAGCTGATGCGCCGCTCTTGCGCGCGCGGGCTCAAGACCTTCGATTACGGCCGCAGCAAGGTCGGCACCGGCCCCTACAGTTTCAAGAAGAACTGGGGCTTCGAGCCCACGCCGCTGCACTACGAGTACCGCTTGTACAAGCGCGATGCCGTGCCGCAGAACAACCCGGCGAACAAGAAGTACAAGCTGATGATCGAGACGTGGCGGCGTTTGCCGCTGGGTTTTGCGAACTGGCTTGGGCCCTTCGTGGTGCGCAGTCTGGGCTGAGAGCGCGTGGCCAAGATCCTCTTCCTCGTGCACCGCCTGCCTTACCCGCCGAACAAGGGCGACAAGGTGCGCAGCTACCACCTGCTGCGGCACCTGGCGCAGCGGCACGAGGTGCACCTGGGCACTTTTGTCGACGACCCCGACGACCTGCAGCACCTGCCCACCGTGCAGGGCTGGTGCGCCAGCCTGCATGCCGAACCGCTGGCGCCGCGGCAGGCCAAGCTGAAGAGCCTGCGCGGCCTGCTCTCGGGCCAGGCACTCAGCGAGGTGTACTACCGCAGCCCGCGCATGGCGGCCTGGGTGGCCGACACCGTGGCCCGGGCGTCCATCGACGCCACCGTGGTGTTCTCCTCGTCGATGGCGCAGTACGCGCAGGCGCAGCCAGCGCTACCCATGCTGGTCGACTTCGTTGACGTCGATTCGGCCAAGTGGGCGGATTACGCGCCCAAGCACGCCTGGCCGCTTTCCTGGCTGTATGCGCGCGAGGGCCGCTTGCTGCTGGCCTGCGAGCGCCGCGTGGCTGCACAGGCACGCCGCAGCTTCTTTGCCACCGAGAAGGAGGCGGCGCTTTTCCGCAGCTTGGCGCCTGAAGTGGCCCAGACCGTGGAAGGCATGGACAACGGTGTCGACGCCGACTACTTCACGCCGGTGCCCGAGCGTGCATCGCCCTTTGCCGCCACCGAAGTTCCGCTGGTCTTCACGGGCGCCATGGACTACTGGCCCAACGTGGACGCCGTGTGCTGGTTCGCCACCGAGGTGCTGCCGCACTTGCGCGCCGTGCACCCGCAGCTGCGCTTGCACATCGTGGGCCGCAGCCCTGCGGCGTCCGTGCGGGCGCTGGCTGGTGAGGGCGTGGTGGTGACGGGTACCGTGCCCGATGTGCGCCCCTACCTGCAGCATGCCGCCGCCGTGGTGGCGCCGCTACGCCTGGCCCGTGGCATCCAGAACAAGATCCTCGAAGCGATGGCCATGGGCCGCCCTGTGGTGGCGGCAGAGGCCTGCGTCAGCGCCATGCGGGTGCTGCCTGGGCAAGACGTGCTGCCCGCGCGTGAGGCGCCTGACTACGTGCGCGAGCTGCTCGCGCTGCTGGCCGACGCCCCCCGCGCAGCAGCGCTCGGCGAAGCCGGCCGGCGCTGCGTGCTGCAGGGCTATTCCTGGGCCGCGCACCTGCAGACCCTGGAGCGCCATTTGCAGCACATGCTGAAGGCCCAGGCCAGCCCGCCCCCGCCTGCGATGGCGATCCATCCAGCTGGAGCACGCGCGTGAGTGCAGTCATGTCGACGCCCATCGCGCCTCCTGCGCACTGGCGGCTGCCGCTGGCGGTGCTGGCTGGCGTGCTGCTGCTGCTGCTGTGGCAGTACCGCCAGACCTTCATCACCATGGTGGGTATCTGGGAGCGTTCGGGCACCTTCGCGCATGCGTTCCTGGTGCCGCCCATCGCCTTGTGGTTGGTCTGGCGCCAGCGCGAGCGTCTGGCGCGCTTGAACCCCAAGCCCTTGCCGTGGGCGCTGCTGCCTGTGGCGCTGTGCGCCCTGGCATGGCTGGTGGGCGAGGTGGCGGGCGTGAACGCGCTGACCCAACTGGCCGTGACCGCGCTGCTGGTGTTGGCGGTGCCAGCCCTCCTGGGCTGGCCCGCGGCGCGGCTGCTGGCATTTCCGCTGGGCTTCTTGTTCTTCATGGTGCCCGTCGGCGAGTTTGTCATGCCGACCATGATGGATTGGACGGCCGATGTCACCGTGGCCACCTTGCGCGTGATCGGCATCCCGGTCTACCGCGAAGGCTTGCAGTTCGTCATACCCACCGGCAGCTGGAGCGTGGTGGAGGCCTGCAGCGGTGTGCGTTACCTCATCGCCAGCTTCATGGTGGGGACGCTTTTCGCCTACCTGAACTACAACTCGAACAAGCGTCGCTTCGCTTTCGTGATCTTCTCGCTGGTCGTTCCTGTGGTGGCCAACTGGGGCCGGGCCGTGATGATCGTGCTGCTGGGGCATTACTCGGGCAACACGATCGCCGTGGGTGTCGACCACCTGATCTACGGTTGGGTGTTCTTCGGTGTTGTCATCGGCATCATGTTTGTCGTGGGCGCGCGCTGGGCCGAACCCGAGCTGGCTTTGCCGCCGTTGGGGGCAGCTGACAGCGCATTGGCTGCCCAACGCCCGGCGCCGTTGCAATGGTGGGTGGCTGTGGCGCTGGCCTTGGTTTTGAGCCTGCCTCCCATGCTTGCGCAACGGTGGCAGAACGCTGATGTCAGCACACCCACTCTGCAACTGCCCGACCTGCCCGGTACCGCCTCCAGTGCCGAGGGCCAGCCCTTGCACCAGCCCTTCTTCGAGAACCCACGTGCCCAGGCCACCAGGGTGTATGGCCAAGGCGAAGCCGCCATCACCGTGCATGTGGCCTTCTATCGCCAGCAGACATACGGCCGCAAGCTGGTGAACTCGCAGAACGTGCTGGTCAAGTCGGAAGACGATCAGTGGCGCCAGATCAGCCGTGGCACGACCACCTTGCAGGTGAACGGGCAGCTCCTGCCTCTGCGCACTGCGGAGTTGCGCCGCGGCTCGTTGGCGGGCGTTTCTGCGGGCCAGACCTTGCAGGTCCGGCAGTTGTACTGGGTGAACGGACGGCTGACCACCAACGATCACCTGGCGGCGCTGCTGGGCGTGGCCGGCCAACTCAGCGGGCAAGGCGACGACGCCGCAGCGCTGACTTTTTACGTTGCCGGCAGCGGCCCCGCGGCGCAGGCCGCGCTCGACAGTTTCGTGGCCACCCAACTGGGCCCCCTGAGCACATGGCTGGACAGCCTTCGTGGCCAGCGCTGAAACCCGGGCTCATCGCCATATCTCCACCCTACAACTTCAGCTACACCCCATGAACACGCTCGCAGTCATCGGCCTGGGTTATGTCGGCCTGCCCCTCGTGGTTGAGTTCGGCAAGCACCAGCGCACCATCGGTTTCGACATCGCCACGGCCAAGGTGCAGGCCTGCCAGCGCGGCACCGACCCCAGCCGCGAGCTGAGCGACGCCGAAGTGCAGGCCGCCACCCACGCCGTCTACACCGACGACCCGAAGATGCTGGCCGAGGCCGACGTCATCATCGTCGCCGTGCCCACGCCGGTGGACGAAGCGCACATTCCCGACTTCCGCCCCCTCATCGGCAGCAGCACCAGCGTGGGCCGCCACATGAAAAAGGGCGCCATCGTGGTCTACGAGAGCACGGTCTATCCCGGCGCCACCGAAGAGGTGTGCATCCCGGTGCTGGAGCGCGAAAGCGGCCTGAAGTGGAAACAAGACTTCTTCGTCGGCTACAGCCCCGAGCGCATCAACCCGGGCGACAAGGAGCACACGCTGACCAAGATCTTGAAGATCGTCAGCGGCGACACGCCCGAGACGCTGGAGAAGGTGGCCCAGGTCTACGAAAAGATCATCGTGCCGGGCGTGCACCGCGCGAGTTCCATCAAGGCCGCCGAGGCCGCCAAGGTCATCGAGAACACGCAGCGCGACCTCAACATCGCGCTGATGAACGAGCTGGCCATCATCTTCGACAAGATCGGCATCGACACCACCGAGGTGCTGGAAGCCGCCGGCACGAAGTGGAACTTCCTCAAGTTCAAACCCGGTCTGGTGGGCGGCCACTGCATCGGCGTGGACCCCTACTACCTCACGCACAAGGCCGACATGCTGGGCTACCACCCGCAGGTCATCCTGGCGGGCCGGCGCATCAACGACGGCATGGCCAAGTTCGTGGCCGAGCAGACCATCAAGCACATGATCGCCAGCGGCAGCTACATCAAAGGCGCCCGCGTCAACGTGCTGGGCCTGACCTTCAAAGAGAACTGCGGCGATCTGCGCAACAGCAAGGTCATCGACATCATCCACGAACTGCAGAGCTACGGCGTGGAGGTCTTCGTCAGCGACGCACAGGCCGATGCCGAAGAAGCCATGCACGAGTACGGCGTGCGCCTGCTGCCCTTTGACGAGCTGCCGCGCGCCGACGCCATCGTTGCTGCGGTCTCGCACCGCGAGTACATGGCGCTGAGCCTGGAAGAGATCGGCAAGAAGCTGGTCAAGGGCGGAGCCTTCATCGACGTGAAGGCCGCCTTCGACACCCGGGCACTCCAGGCCGCCGGTTACCGACTCTGGCGCCTCTGAAGCGGCCGTGCGCTGCGCACAAGACAGGCGGCCGCTGGTCGCGCACGTGGTCTACCGCTTTTCGATGGGCGGCCTGGAGAACGGCGTTGTCAACCTGATCAACCGCCTGCCGTCCGAGGCTTGGCGCCACGCCATCGTGGCCCTGACCGACATCGACGCCGGCTTTGCCGCCCGCATCCAGCGCCCTGATGTGCAGATGCTGGCGCTGCACAAGCCGCCGGGGCAGGGCATTTGGCAGTTTCCCAAGCTCTTCCGCGTCTTCCGCGCGCTGCGCCCCGCCATCGTGCACACACGCAACCTCGGCGCGCTGGAAGCCCAGGTGCCCGCCTGGGCGGCGGGAGTGGCCGGCCGCGTGCATGGCGAGCACGGGCGCGATGCTGACGATGTGGACGGCACCAATCGCCGCCACATCCTCATGCGCCGTGTGTACCGGCACTTCGTGCATCAACACATCGCGCTGGGCGGCGAACTGGCGAGCTACCTGCGCGCCAGTGTCGGCGTGCCCGAGGCCCAGCTCACGGCCATCTACAACGGTGTCGACCACCAACGCTTCAGCCCTGCCGCGCAACGCCAGCCCATACCCGGCTGCCCCTTCACCGACCCCGCACTGTGGCTGGTGGGCACCGTGGGCCGCATGCAGACGGTGAAGGCCCAGCCGCTGCTGGCGCAGGCCTTTGTGCAGCTGCTGCAGCAGCAACCGGCGCTGCGCGAGACGCTGCGCCTGGTGATGGTGGGCGACGGTGCGCTGCGGGCCGCGTGCGAGGCCATCCTCCAGCAGGCCGGCCTGGCCCACCTTGCTTGGCTGCCCGGTGCGCGTGATGATGTGCCGGATGTCATGCGGGGGCTGGATTGCTTCGTGCTGCCCTCATTGGCCGAAGGCATCTCGAATACCATTCTTGAGGCCATGGCCTGCGGGCTGCCCGTGCTGGCGACGCATGTGGGCGCTGCGTCGGAGTTGCTGGTCGAGGGGCAGACGGGCCGCCTGGTGCCGGCCGGTGATGTGCAGGCGCTGGCGGATGGCTTGCGGCAGCTCGCCCTGAGCAGGGGCGGGGCCCGGGCCATGGGACAGGCGGGCCGCCTGCGCGTTGAACAGCATTTCAGCCTGCCGGCCATGGTGGCGGCCTACCAGACAGTCTACGAACGCGCGCTGCAGCGCGCCGCGTAGAGGAGCAGAACCAGACATGTGCGGCATCACCGGCATCTTCGACACCCGCAGCACGCGCCCGATCGACGACGGCGTGCTGCGCCGCATGAACGACAGCCAGCAGCACCGCGGCCCGGACGAAGGCAGCCTGCACATCGAACCCGGCCTGGGCTTCGGGCATCGCCGGCTGAGCATCATCGACATCGCCACGGGCCAGCAGCCCCTGTTCAACGAAGACCACTCGGTGGTCGTCGTCTTCAATGGCGAGATCTACAACTACCAAGCACTCATTCCCGAGCTGCAGGCGCTGGGCCACCACTTCCGCACCAAGAGCGATACCGAAGTCATCGTGCACGCCTGGGAGGAATGGGGTGACGCCTGCGTCTCGCGCTTCCGCGGCATGTTCGCCTTCGCACTGTGGGACCGCAATCGCCAGAGCTTCTTCATCGCGCGTGACCGCCTGGGCGTGAAGCCCTTCTTCTACGCGCTGCTGGACGATGGCACCTTGCTCTTCGGCAGCGAGCTGAAGTCACTGATGGCCTACAGCCCGTCCGCGGGCGGTGCGGCGCTGCGCCGCGACATCGACCCGCTGGCGCTGGAAGAGTACTTCGCGCTGGGCTATGTGGCCGAGCCGCGCACCATCTTCAAGCAGGCCAAGAAGCTGCCGCCGGCCCACACCTTGGTCATCCGCCGCGGCGAAGCGGTGGGCGAGCCGCGTGAATACTGGGATGTGAACTTCACGCTCACCAACCCCATCGGCGTGCAAGAGGCCGGCGAAGAACTGGTGCGCCGCCTGGAAGAGAGCGTGAAGCTGCGCATGATCGCCGAGGTGCCCCTGGGCGCATTTCTTTCGGGCGGGGTGGATTCCAGCGCCGTGGTGCAGGCCATGGCCGGTCTGTCGTCCGGCCCTGTGAACACCTGCTCCATCGCCTTCGACGACCCCGCCTACAACGAGAGCGAGTTCGCGGCCATGGTGGCCCAGCGCTATCGCACCAACCACCGCGTTGAAACGGTGAGCAGCGATGACTTCGACCTCATCGACACCCTGGCCCACCTGTACGACGAGCCCTACGCCGACAGCTCGGCCATCCCCACCTACCGCGTGTGCCAGCTGGCGCGCAAGCACGTGACGGTGGCGCTTTCGGGTGATGGCGGCGACGAGACCTTCGGCGGCTACCGTCGCTACAAGCTGCACATGCTGGAGGAGCGCATGCGCGCCAGCCTGCCCGAAGGCGTGCGCAAGCCTGTGTTCGGCCTGCTGGGGCGCCTTTACCCCAAGGCCGACTGGGCGCCGCGTGTCTTCCGTGCCAAGACCACCTTCGAAGGCATGGCGCGTAACTCGGTGGAAGCCTATTTCCACAGCATGAGCCTGATACGCCAGCCGCTGCGCAGCCGCTTGTACAGCGCGCAGTTCAAGGCGCAGCTGGGCGGCTACAGCGCGCTTGACGTCTTCGAGCGCCATGCGCGCCGCGCCAACACCGAAGACCCGCTGGCCCTCATCCAGTACATCGACACCCACACCTACCTGGTGGGCGACATCAACACCAAGGTCGACCGCGCCAGCATGGCCCACAGCCTGGAAGTGCGTGAACCGCTGATGGACCATGAGCTGGTGCAGTGGGTGGCCACGCTGCCTTCATCGCTGAAATTGAAGGGTGCCGAGGGCAAATACTTCTTCAAGAAGGCCATGGAGCCGCACCTGCCGAACGACGTGCTCTACCGCCCGAAGATGGGCTTTGCCGTGCCCTTGGCGCGATGGTTCCGCGGCCCCTTGAAGCAGCGCGTGCGCGACGCACTGCTGGGCGAACGCATGCTGTCCAGCGGCATGTTCAATGCAGACGTGCTGCGCCAATTGGTGGTGCAGCATGAAAGCGGCCAGCATGACCACAGCACGCCGCTGTGGACGCTGTTGATGTTTGATGCTTTCCTGAAGCGCGAAACCGGCGGCGCTCGCAACGCAGCCGCCGCCAGCCTGGGCCTTGCAGCCTAGGGCTGCGCAAGCGTGTACTGAAAGCCGGGTATTGAAGATCCTCTATCACCATCGCACGGCCTCGAAGGATGGGCAGGCTGTCCACATCGAGGAACTGATACACGCGCTGCAGGAGCAAGGGCACGAGGTGCGCATCGTCGCGCCAGCGCAACCGGCCGGTGGCGACATGGGCGCCGAGGTAGGTTGGGTGCGCGGGCTGCGTGCCAAGCTGCCGAAGGCCCTGTACGAATGCCTGGAGATTGGGTACTCGCTGGTGGCCTACGCCCGCCTCGCGCGCGCGATCCGGGAGTTCCAGCCCGACGTGATCTACGAGCGCTACAACCTCTATCTGCTGGCCGGCTTGATGGCCAAGCGGCGCTTCGGCCTGCCGTTGCTGCTGGAAGTCAATGCACCGCTGGTGGATGAGCGCCTGCGTTTCGGTGGTCTGGGTTTGCCCTGGCTCGGCCGCTGGGCCGAGACCCGCGCGTGGCGAGGCGCCGATGTGGTGCTGCCCGTTACCGAGGTCTTGGCCCGCCATGTCCAAGCGCGTGGCGTGCCGCAGCAACGCATCGTGGTCATTCCCAACGGCATCAACGAAGCACACTTCGCGAGCGCACCGGCCCCACTTGCAGCCAAGCAGGCCCTGGGTTGGAGTGATGCGCTCGTGCTGGGCTTCACGGGTTTCGTGCGCGACTGGCACGGCGTGGACAAGGTGCTGCGTTGGCTGGCGGCGCCCGGCACGCCGGTCCAGGTGCGGCTGCTGGTGGTCGGTGACGGTCCGGCCCGGGCCGACCTCGAAAATCTGGCCCGTGAGCTTGGCATTGCCGAGCGCGTGCGGTTTACCGGGGTGGTGCCGCGTGCGGAAGTGCCCGCGCTGGTGGCAGCCTTCGACATCGCCTTGCAGCCCGCGGTCGTGCCTTACGCCTCACCGCTGAAGCTGTTCGAGTACCTGGCTTTGGGCAAGGCCATCGTGGCGCCACGACAGCCCAATATCGAAGAGGTGCTGAGCGACGGTGAGAACGCGCTGCTCTTCGATGCGAGCGCGCCGGGTGCGCTCGAAGATGCCTTGACGCGGCTGTGCGCCAGCGCTGAACTGCGCCAGAACCTGGCGGCCGGTGCCGCGGATTCCATCGCCCGCTTGAGTCTGACCTGGCGCAGCAATGCGCAAAGGGTGGCCGCGCTGGGTGCGCAGCTGGCCCAGGGCCTGCCTGCTCGCGAGGCTGAGTCGTCGGTGACGGAGTCCGGATGAACCGCCCCATCAGGACGCTGCTCTTCTCGACCTTGTATCCCAGTTCGGCCAGGCCGCTGCACGGGGTGTTCGTCGAGACGCGGCTGCGCGAGCTGCTGCGCAGCGGCGCGGTCGAGACCCGCGTGGTGGCACCTGTGCCCTGGTTCCCCTCTCGGTCGGAGCGCTGGGGCGACTACGCCCTGTATGCCCGCACGCCAGCTCACGAGCAGCGTCACGGCATCGAGGTCTGGCACCCCCGCTACCCCTTGTTGCCCCGCGTAGGCATGAGCACGGCGCCTTTGCTCATGGCCATGGCCGCTCGCAGGACGGTGCAAGGCCTGATCGACGCAGGCTACGATTTCGACGTGATCGACGCGCACTACTTCTACCCGGATGGCGTGGCTGCGGCACTGCTGGCCCGCAGTTTCGGCAAGCCCCTGACGATCACGGCACGTGGGACCGACCTCAACCTCATCCCCCAGTACGCGCTGCCGCGCCGCATGATCCAGTGGGCGGCCCGACAGGCCGAGGCCTCCATCGGTGTCTGTGCCGCCCTGACGGACGTGCTCAGGGGCTGGGGGGTGCCGGAAGCTCGCCTGCATGTCATGCGCAACGGCGTCGATCTGGAGCGCTTCCGCCCCGAGGCTCCTCGCTTGGCACGCCAGGCTCTGGGCATCGGTGCCGCCCCCGTGCTGCTGTCCGTGGGGCATCTGGTTGAGAGGAAAGGGCACCATCTCGTCATCCAGGCCATGCCCGAGGTGCTGCGTCGGCACCCGAAGGCGCTCTTGCTGGTGGTGGGCGAGGGGGAAGAGCGCCCGCGTCTGGAAGCCTTGATCCGACAGCTGGGTGTGGCAGACCACGTGCGGCTCACGGGTGCGGTGCCCAACGACCGACTGGCGCAGTGGTACAGCGCCGCAGACGCTTTGGTGCTCGCCTCCAGCCGTGAGGGCTGGGCCAACGTCTTGCTCGAGGCCATGGCCTGCGGCACGCCCGTGGTGGCCACCAACATCTGGGGCACGCCAGAAGTGGTGGCCGAGGAGGCCGTGGGTGTCCTGCTCGCGCAGCGCAGTGCTGAAGGCGTGGCCGAAGGCATCTGCCGACTCTTGCAGGCGCCGCGCGACCGGGCCTACGTGCGGCAGTACGCCGAGCGCTTCAGCTGGGCGGCCACGTCTGAAGCGCAGCTGCAACTGTTCGCGCGGCTGGCGCAGGGCTCTTGAGCAGCGAGGCCTGACCCATGCGCGACTTGGTCGTCCTGGCGCTGGTACTCGGCGGCTCGCTCTACGGCTTGCGGGCCCCGTGGGTGGGCGCCATGGTCTGGACCTGGGTCAGCCTGGCCAGCCCGCACATGAGCATTGCGTGGAACCTGGGCCACTACCCCTTCGGCATGATCGCCGCGGTCTTCACGCTCACGGGGCTGCTGTTCACGCGCGAGCGGCAGAACCCATTGATCGGTGCCTGCATGTGGGTGCTGCTGCTGTTCGTGGTGTGGACGACGATCACCCTGCCTTTTTCGGTGCATTTCGACTCCAGCTTTGCGCTGTGGGACCGGTCCATGAAGATCTGGTTGATGCTTTTTGTGACGGTCGCCTTGCTCGACACGCGCAAGAAGCTGGAAGTATTCGTCTGGGTCTGTGTGCTTTCCATTGGCTATTTCGGCTTCAAGGGCGGCCTGTTCACCATCGCAACCGGTGGTGGCTACCGGGTGTGGGGCCCAGGCGGCTTCATCGCCGGCAACAACGAGTTTGCCGTGGCCATGCTGATGACCATACCCTTGCTGCGCTACCTGCAGATGCAGATGACGCGCCGCTGGCACCAGCACTGCATGACGGCCGCCATGCTGCTGACCGCCGCGGCAGTGCTGGGTTCGCAGTCACGCGGCGCGCTGCTGGGCATCTGTGCCATGACCTTCTTTCTCTGGACGAAGGGCAAGGGAAAGATCAAGTTCATGCTGCTGGTCATCGTCACGGCGCTCGTGTTGCTGCCCTTCATGCCCGAGACCTGGTGGGACCGCATGAACACCATCAGCACCTACGACGAAGACGAGTCGGCCATGGGCCGCATCGACGCCTGGACCATGGCCTGGAACCTGGCCAAAGACAAGTTCCCGTTCGGCGGCGGCTTCATGGTCTGGACGCGCGACATGTTTGCCATCTACGCGCCTTCGGCCCAGCAGAACCGCGCAGCGCACAGCATCTACTTCCAGATCTTGGGTGAACACGGCTGGGCCGGTTTGACGCTGTTCGTGGGCATAGGCGTTGCGGCCTGGGCGCGTGCCGGGAGCCTGGTGCGGCAGGTGAAGAACCAGCCCGACATGCAGTGGGCCGCCGATCTGGCCCGCATGTCCCAGGTCAGCCTCATAGGTTTTGCGGCCGGCGGGGCCTTCCTCAGCTTGGCCTACTTCGACCTTCCCTACAACGTGGTTGCCATCATCACCCTGACCTACACCATCGCGATGCGGGAGCGGGCGGCCAAGATGGGTGCCAAGACGGCGCCACCGACGCCGGCGCCCCCGGGGCCCGCTGCGCCCGCCATCCCACCCCGGCCCCTCGGAGGCAAGCCATGACGCTCACGGGGCGCCTGCTCGACCTGTGCCTTCCTGCCGACCGGCTGACGGTGCTGATCTTTCACCGCGTGCTGCCGGCGCGCGACGAACTCTGGCCTGACGAATGGGACGCGGCGGAATTCGACCGCATCTGTTCTTGGATGTCGCAGTGGGCGCGGGTATTGCCCTTGGATGAGGCGATGGAACGGCTGGCAACGGGCGACCTGCCGCCGCGCGCGGCATGCCTGACCTTCGACGATGGCTACGCAGACAACCATCTGGTGGCCCGCCCGATCCTGATGAAACACGGCTTGTGCGCCACCTTCTTCGTGTCCACGGGCTTCCTCGATGGCGGCCGCATGTGGAACGACACGATCACGGAAACGGTGCGGATGTCTCGTCGCGAGACGCTCGAGTTTGCCGGCCCAAGGCTGCGCAGCTTGAGCGGCATGTCCCTGCAGACACAGGCCGAGCGCCGGGCCACCCTGCGGCAGCTGATCCGGGCCGTGAAGTACCTGCAGCCAGCCGAGCGGGCTGAAGCGCTGGACGAGTTGTTGCCGGTCGCCGGCGTGCAGGCCCATCAGTTGCCCACCGACCTGATGATGAGCTCAGAGCAGTTGCGGCTGCTCCGAAGCTCGGGCATGCAGATCGGCGCGCACACCGTCACGCACCCCATCCTGGCCCGCCTGGACGACAGGCGCGCCGAGCAGGAGATCGCCGACAGCCGCGAGGCCCTGCAGGGCCTGCTGGGCGAGAAGATCAGCCTCTTTGCCTATCCCAATGGGCGCCCCGGCGAAGACTACGGCGCGCGCGATGTGGCGCTGGTTCGGCGCCTGGGCTTCCGTGGCGCGGTCAGCACCGCGCCGGGAGCGGCCCGGCGCACGTCTGACTGCTACCAACTGCCGCGCTTCACACCTTGGGACCGGGGGCGCGTGAAGTTCGGCTTGCGTTTGGGTTTGCAGCTGACCTCTGCGCAAGCGCCCAAGCAGCTGCTGATGCCTGGCTGAAGGCGGCTTGGGTGAGGCGCGAGCGGCCTCAGTTTTGCAGCTTGAAGCCAGGCTGGTGGTGCCGCAACCACTGCTCCAGCATCATCAGGATCCACACCATCTCGCCGTAGTAGCCGGGGTGCTGCGGCAGCAGTTCGTCCACCAGCTTGCGCGTGAAGGCCTGTTGCACGATGCCGCGCTGGCCCAGACCCTGCACGCTGTCGCGGGCCAGGTTCTTGAGGGCGGCATCCCGCGTGGCCCACACGCCGAAGGGCAGACCGAAGCCATGTTTCTTCTTGGTGATGATGGCGTCGGGCAGGAAGCCACGCAGCGCTTCCTTGAAGAACCATCGCAGCTTCAGCCCCTTCAGCTTGAACGACGTGGGAAGCGTGGCCGAGAAGTCGACGATGGCCTGGTCCAGGAAGGGATAGGCCACCTGCACGCCGGCCAATTCGGTGCCGCCGCGCACCTTGGGCAGGTCGTTCTCGGCCAGCGTGTAGCGCCAGTCGTAAGCCAGCATGCGGTTCACGAAGCTGGCGCCTTCGCTTTCCGCCCAAACCGCGCGCTGGCGGGCCTGCGGGTCATCCAGGTTCACCTGGGCCAGAAAGGCCGGGGTCAGCACTTCTTGATGGCCCAGTCTGTGCAGCAGGTTGTAGGTCTGCAGCCGGTCGGGCATCGGCACGCGTGCCTGGCGCACATAGCTGGCCCCTTTGCGCAGCAGCGGCAGCCTGTCCAGCGCGCCGCTGTCGGTCAGTGGGTCTAGCAGGCCGGCGCGCAGACCGCTGGGCACGCTGTCGTAGTGCGCAAACACGCGCTGCTTGGCATAGCGGGTGTTGCCGCCGAAGAGCTCGTCGCCGCCGTCGCCGGCCAGCAGCCGGGTGACGCCGTCCTCATGCGCTTTCAAGGCGCAGAAGTAGGTGGGCAGGCCCGAAGAATTGCCGAAGGGCTGATCTTGGTGCTGCGCCATGCGCGGAATCAGGCGCACCAGGTCGGCCGGCGTGATGTAGTGCTCGCGGTGGTCGGTGCCGAAGTGACGGGCGGCGATGCGCGCGTACTCCATCTCGTCATAGCCCTCGGCCTCGAAGCCGATGGAGTACGAAAGGGGTTTGCGGCCCGTCAGCTCGGCCAGCAGACCCGCCACCGTGGAGCTGTCGGTACCGCCGCTCAGGAAGCAGGCCGGGGCGCTGCCGTCCAGCTGTGCCTGCACAGCTTGCCGCAACAGTGCGCGGAAACGCTCGCGAGCGGCTTCGAAGGTGGTGGCTGTTTCCTGGAACCGGGGCGCCCAGTAGCGCTGCACATGCACGCCAGTGGCGTCGCTGTAGGCGCAGTGCCCGGCCGTCAGCCGATGCACGCCCTTGAACACCGTGCGCGGCGAAGGAATGGCATGGAAGTACAGGTAGTCGTACAGCGCCTGCATGTCCAGCTGCGGGCTCGGGCCGGCCAGGGTGTCGGCACGTTCGGCAAACAGCAAACGGCCGTTTTGCTCGGCATAACAAAGTGAGTGGACAGCAAAGCGGTCTACAGCCAGCACGGCATGGCCGTCATCTCGCCGCAAGCCCATCGCGAAGTGGCCTTGTGCGTTACTCGCCATGGCAGCGGGCGTCTGCAGGCCTGAGCGCTGCGCAGCCTTCCAGGCGGCTGGGGCGCCTTCGGCCTGCTCCAGGGCCAGCAAATGAGCGTCGGCAAAACGAGGGTGGCCCAGCGCGAGCAGCTCGGTGTCAGCGGTCATCGGTTCTTTGAAACTGGCCCATGGTCGACGATTGTGTGGCCCCCGGCGCCCTGGCTGGAGGGTGCATTTCACGGGAACTTACGCATTGGGTCTGGCGGCGCCGCAGCCGTCAGCCGCCGCAGCTAGCCCCCAGGGCATTTTGTGAGCAGATGTCAGGTCTGCTTAGACGGGCCATTTGTACCCGCAACGAAGCCGCATGGCAGTGGAAAATCACGATGTCCCGGTGCGCCGTGTCGGGCAGTTCTCCTAAAACTGGTGCAAAGATGGTTGATCGCAAGCGCAGGGTCTTTCTTCAGTATTCCGCCTTCGTGGCAGGCACGGTGCCTGTAGTGGGTTGTGGCGGCGGGGACGAGCCTGCCGCCGACGCCGCTTCGCGCACCCCCACGGGGGCGACGCCGCCTGCGCCCACGCCGCCGGCGCCTACCCCACCAGCGCCCACGCCGCCAGCACCCGCACCGCCGGCGCCTACGCCGCCCCCACCCCCGCCGCCTCCGCCGCCTCCGCCGCCAGCATCTGCCACCGTGGGTTTTGGCATGTCAGTAGGGGTCATGCAGTTCGCGTTGAGAGCGCCTGCTGCCACGCAGGCGGCGCCCTTCTGCCTGGGCTTTGCCTTCCGCGAAGGCGACATACCCGCCGGCAGCACGGTCGGCACCAGCCAGATGGCGCTGCAAGTCACGCCGCGCACGTATTGGCCCGACGGCTCCTTGAAGTTTGCGCAGATCGCCGGCCAGGCCGACCTGGCAGCGAACACGCCCGTGGCGGTGGTGCTGCGGCGCGGCGCTGCAGCGGCCACGGGGGCCAACCTGAACACGGCCAACCTGAAGGCTACCGGCATCACGGCCGAGGTCGGCTGTGGCAGCTTTGGCACCGCGCGCTGGGCGGCAGCCGATTGGGACCAGCCTTTCCAGACCTGGGTGAGCGGCCCCTTGATGTCTTCTTGGGTCTTCCGCAAGCCCGTGGGCACCGACCCGCACCTCGTGGCGTGGCTGGAAGTGCGCCTCTTTGCCGGTGGCGCGGTAGAGGTGCTGCCCTGGATCGAAAACGGCTACTTGCGCGTCGCCGGCCCAACCAACAAGAGTGCGGTCTACACCTTCACGCTGGGGGCCACCCAGCGCTTCAGCCGCAGCATCGACCTGCGGCACCACCAGCGCACGCCGCTGATCGAAGGCGCGGCCCTGGCGTACTGGCTGGGCAACGACCCTGGCGTGGAAATGCGCCACGACGCCCTCTACCTGCAGGCCACCGAGCTCGTTCCCAGCTACCGTGCGGCCCCAGGGGCGGCGGCCTCGACGGCGGTGTTGGCAGCCACCTTCCAGCCGCTGCAGGCCGGCAACTTCAGTTTCAGCGGCGACTACATGCCTTCTTCGGGTTATGCCGACCCGATCGGCCTGCTGCCGCTGCACGACATGCTGTACCTCGTTGCCAACGGCGGCGCTGAATACGCCGCGGTGGTGCGCAATGGCTACAGCGCTGGGCGCTACGGCATCCACTACCGCGACGAAGCCACCAACCGGCCCATCAGGTTCTCGCAGCATGGCGGCATCGCCTTTGCAGACGGGCAGGGCATCTTCGGCAATGGCAGCGGCGCCTCGTACACCACCTCTGCCACGGGCGGCAACCCGCCCACCTGGGATCTGGCGCACAGCCCGAGCGTGGGGTTCATGGCCTATCTGCTGACCGGCCGTTGGTACTTCATGGAAGAAGTGCAGTTCGCAGCGACCGCCAACTTCATGACGGTCATGCGGCTCGTCCGCAGCAACGAGGGCAACCCGGGCGGTTTTGTCAACGCCTCAGGCCTGCTGAAGAGTGCGACCCAGGTCATCCAGACGCGTGCGTCCGCCTGGGGCATCCGCACCCTGGCCCAGGCGCTGTGCGTGACGCCCAGCAGCGATGCGCTCTACCCAGACCTGCTGTTCTCGATGGAAGAGAACTGCCGCTACTTCCACAACACCTATGTGGCGCAGCCCAACAACCCCTATGGCTTCATCTTGCCTGGTGAAGATGCCTACAGCCGCAACACGCGCTCGGTGGCCGCATGGCAGCAAGACTTCGTGACTGCGGCCTGGGGCTACGCCCGCGCCATGGGCCTGCCCTTGAGCAGCACCGGGCGGTCGCGGCTGGCCGCCTTTTTCGACTGGAAGGCCAAGGGCACCATCTTCCGGCTGGGGCCGGCATCGCGCTTCTGGTACGTCAACGCCAACCCCTACACCGCCATCATCAGCAGCGCCGCCTACGCAGACTATGAGCGCGGCACCGGGCCCTGGTATGCCACCGAAGCCGAGTGCTACGCGGCCACCTACCCCACCAACGCCCCGCCCATGAGCAACACCGAGGGCGTGCTGGGTTTCGACTACGGCTCTGCCAACGATTCGGTCACGGCCATGTGGGGCAACCTGCAGCCGGCCATTGCCTACGCCGTGCGTTTTGGCGTGCCTGGCGCGCGCGAAGCCTACGGCCGCATGACAGGCGCCACCAACTGGCCCGCCATAGAAACGGCGTTCAACGGCCGGCCCGTGTGGTCGGTGAAGCCCAACGCCTTGCCCACGCCGGCCTGGCTGCAGGGCAAGCCGCTGGACCAGTGGTTCCAGATCCCCGGCACCGCCGGGCCGGGCGCCGGGCTGGTGCCCAACGCCTTCAGCGATATGACGCTGCGCCCCAGCGACAGCAGCCTGCTGGTGGTGGCCGCTGGCGGCCACAACGACGGCAGCAGCAACGGCGCGGCCATGCTCACGCTGGCCGACGACGCGCCCGCCTGGGTGACCCTGCGCGAGAGCAGCACCCCCAGCGCCAACGTGCTGTACTACGAAGACGGCCGCCCCACGTCGCGCCACACCTACCACCACAGCCACTACATCGCCAGCCTCGACGCCGTGCTGCTGGCAGGCTGCCGCTTCGGCTTCGGCGGCAACACGCCCATGGGCCCGGGCATGGACCTGTTCGGCCTGCGCGGCAAAGACTACCTGGCGCGCCAGACCTTCCCCGATGTGCCCAGCGGTGCAGGCTATGGCGTGGCGCAGGACGGTGAAGGCAACATCTGGACGAACACCGGCCACAAGTTCACCGTGGCCACCCGCACCTGGAGTAAGCCCGGCACGGGCCAACTGCACCGCTACCCGGCCGTGTACAACCCAGAGCGCAACGGCATCTTTGCCCTGCAGTTCAATGACGGTGAGGGTTTTGGCAGCTTCGGCCTGATCGCCCTGGAGCTGAACACCTCCACGGGCAACAGGGTGGACATCACGTTCAACGCGAGCGCAGCGCGTGCGCAGCTCATCGCCGACGCGCCGGCCTATGCGGCCATGGCCTACTGCCCTGTGGACGGGAAGTACTACTTCTTGCACCCCGGGCGCATCGGCACCTTCTACGTCATCACACCCAATGCCAGCACCGTGTGGGATGTGGAAACCTGGACGCCTGCCGGCACGACTTCAACGGCAGTGCCCGCCAGCACCGGCCCCTTGTGCAAGCGGCTGTTGTGGGTGCCTGATCTGAAGGGCTTCGTGTTGCAGGCCGACAGCCGCCGCGACCTGTACTTCATTCGGAAGGCCTGAGCTGAGGCACGCAGGCGCACACCCGCGCCTGCGTGCCGATATCTCGTGGAATCATCCGCAAAACGCCGCAGGCGTGCAGCCAGCGCCCGCCGGCAGGCGCTGCCCAACGGCCACAATCCGCGGCTTTTGACAACACTGCCCGCATCGGCCCCCCTGTGAGCACCAACGCACTCGTACTAGAAGCCGGCCGCGCCGACCGCCATTACTGGCGCGACTTGTGGCGTTACCGCGAGTTGTTCGCCGTGCTGGCCTGGCGCGATGTGGCGGTGCGCTACAAGCAGACCGTGATCGGCCTGGCCTGGGCCCTGTTGCAGCCGCTGGCTACGCTGGTGGTGTTCACCTTCATCTTCGGGCGTTTGGCGAAGATGCCCCACGAGCACCCCGCGCCCTATGCCTTGATGGTGTTCGCGGGCCTGCTGCCTTGGCAGCTGTTTTCGTCTTCGGTGCTGGCCGCTTCCAACAGCCTCATCGGCAACGCCAGCCTCATCAGCAAGGTCTACTTTCCGCGCCTGATCGTGCCGGCTGCCGCCTCGGTGGTGTGCCTGGTCGACTTCACCATCAGCCTGCTCTTGCTGGCTTTGCTGATGGCGGTCTTCCAGTACGCACCCGGCTGGCAGATCCTGACGCTGCCCTTCTTTGCGCTAATGGCGGTGCTGGCCAGCCTGGGGCCTGGGCTCTGGATCACGTCCATGAGCGTCAAGTACCGTGATTTCCGCATCGTCGTGCCCTTCCTGGTGCAGATGGGCCTCTACGTCTCGCCGGTGGGTTTCAGCTCTGCGGTTGTGCCCGAGCAATGGCGCCTGCTGTACAGCCTGAACCCCATGGTGGGCGTGATCGACGGCTTCCGCTGGGCCATCCTGGGCGGGCCTTCGCAAATTTACTGGCCCGGCTTTGCGCTGAGCTGGCTGCTCATCGGGGCCCTGCTGTGGCTGGGCATCCGCAAGTTCCGCAAGACCGAGAAGAGCTTTGCCGACCTCATCTGAGGCATGCCTGCACCATGAGTGACACCGCCATCCGGATTGACGGACTTTCCAAACGCTATGTGCTGGGTGCCAAGGTGGACACCGAAGGCACTTTGCGTGACACCATCAGCAGCCAGGCGCGCCGTTGGCTGGGCCGCGGTGCGCCGCAGGGCAGCGCCTCGCGCGCGCCCCAAGAGTTCTGGGCCCTGCGGGACGTGAGCTTCGAGGTGAAGCAGGGCGAGGTGGTGGGCATCATCGGCCGCAACGGCGCGGGCAAGAGCACCCTGCTGAAGATCTTGAGCCGCATCACCGAACCCACCAAGGGCAGCGTGACGATCCAGGGCCGCGTTTCCAGCCTTCTGGAAGTGGGAACGGGCTTCCACCCCGAGCTCACCGGGCGCGAGAACGTCTTTCTCAACGGCGCCATCCTGGGCATGAGCCGGCGCGAGATACAGGCCAAGTTCGACGAAATCGTCGATTTCGCCGAGGTGGAGAAGTTTCTCGACACGCCCGTGAAGCGCTACAGCAGCGGCATGTACGTTCGGCTGGCTTTTGCCGTCGCAGCGCATTTGGAGCCTGAAATCCTTGTGGTTGACGAGGTGCTGGCCGTGGGCGACCTCGACTTTCAGAAGAAGTGTCTTGGCAAGATGTCGTCGTTCTCCAAGACGGGGCGTACCGTGATCTTCGTGAGCCACGACTTGAACTCCGTGCTGCGACTGTGCTCGACTTCGCTGCTCTTGAAGGCAGGGCAGGTGGTCATGAAAGGCCCTTGCAATGAGGTCATCGAGGTCTACAAGGCGCAAGGCAATCCGAGTAGTAGCGACACAAAGTTCGGCGATGCGAACTTTGCTGTGGAATTGAACGCGGCAGAGGTTAGGGCCGAGGATGACTTCCTGATTCTTGACTGCGATCTGTCGATGACCTCAGCGCAAGCGCACAGGAGTGCTTACTACGCTTTCGATGTGATGGATTCCCTCGGGGTGGCCATCGGGCAAGCTTTCAGCGTCGACTTGGGGCCAGACACCATCGAGGCTGGCCGACAAGAGCGTCGTCGTTTCAGGCTGTTCTTGCCGCGATTGATCCCAGGCAGCTACAGCTTGGGTTTCTGGGTGGGCCCGCACAACACCTCGACGATCTTCAGCGCGGATCATCTCTACCGGTTCGATGTCTTGGAGTCGCCCAGCAAGAATCGAACGTTTCCCCATACCCGAGATCACGGTAACTTCGTCCCACGAATGGAACTGCTGCATGTCTCCTGAAACCAGCAAGCGGTACCAGCGATATAGAGCATGGTCTAAGCTCAGTGATCGCTTGTTGCAGCGCATTTTCTCGATGGCTTCGCCATCGCCGCTCAGTAACCTCACCTGTACAGCTGTTGACGGATTGCTGCAGTCGACGGTGGTTGACGAGCAGGGAAACCCATTCGCGCTTTTCCACCGTGGCAGCGACGCCGACCTGGGTGTGATGAAGCAGATTTTTCTTGAGGAAGATTACGCTATCAGGCGCTTCAAGCAGTCTGCCTGGGTCGACAGGGCCTATTCCCAGATACTGTCTCAAGGGAAGAAGCCTGCCATTGTCGATGCGGGTGCGAACATTGGATTCGGCAGCTTGTACCTGAGGCACCTGTTTCCTGCTGCGCAGATCATTGCGGTAGAACCTTCGTCGTCCAATCTAAAGGTTCTTTCGCGCAACCTCCAAGGGTTGAATGCCCGCGTCGTTCACGGTGCAATTCACGCCGGTGCATCCGAGATTCAGCTGGTAGACCCGGGCGAAGGCGAGTGGGGATTCTCAACGCATACAGGCTCCACACTTCCCGCCAGTGCAATTGAGTCGGTGCGTTGTTATGGTTTCTCTGAGCTCATTGCCAATGCTGAGACGCCCTTCTTGCTGAAGGTCGATATCGAGGGTGGTGAAAAGGATCAGTTTGAGGATCTGGACTTCCTGTCGAGATTTGCTCTAATCATTGTCGAATTGCACGACTGGATGTACCCAGGCGAGAAGACCAGCGACTCTTTCTTGAAGCTCGCCGCAACAGGCGCCTTCGACTTCTGCCATCGCGGCGAGAACGTCTTCTTGTTTAATCGGAGTTTTGGTGGTGCAGCAACCGCCGCTTGACTCGGAGTTCCCGTGTCCTCCGCGCTCCTGAGCATTGTTATACCGTCTTTCAATTGCGCTCGATTTCTCGAGCGAGCGGTACGATCCGCTTACTCATTGGCCTTCAAGGGCTTGGAAGTCATAGTTGTCGATGACGGTTCCACGGACGACACGCCACAGCTTTGCGGTGAGCTGTTGCGCCGCTACCCATCGCTAAGGGTAATCCGACGTCAGAATGGCGGGTTGTCCGCTGCCCGAAATACTGGAATGCGCGCGAGTTCCGGCAAATTCTTGTTGCTGCTTGATGCGGATGACGAGTTGCTTTCGTTTGACCCGCAGTTGGTGGTTGACAAAGATGTCGAAGTGCTGCGAGTTGGCGTCGAAGATGTAAGTCCGGAAGGTATTCCTACGCTGCATCTCGATTCCGCTGAGGTGACGAAAGGTGCCGCATATCTTCATGGGCGGTTGATTGGCGCTGATGGCAAGGGATTGCGGGTCGAAAGCTGGGCTTACATTTACAAGCTCGATTTCCTGCGGCGCAACGCCTTGGAGTTTCCGGAAGGCGTCTTGCACGAAGATACCAAGTTCACGATTGAGGCCCTTGTGCACGCATCCACCTGCGCGGCCGTGGAAATGCCTGTTTATCGCTACATCCGTCGAGCAGACTCGATTATGGGTAAGCAATCGTTCGCCATCAGTGCGCGCCGAATTGACTCGTTTGAATTCATCCTTCAATCGATGATGACCTTGGCCAATACGCGTCGGGATGTGGATGTGTGGTTGTGGGCTGAACACCTGGTTAATGTCTCTTGGCGCTATGCGGCCCGAGAGCGCTCTAGGCGGCTGGCTCTCCGGGTTTTCGGGATGGAGTTGCGGCTGTTCTGTTCCTATCAGCTTTGGGGAGTCTTCCGTTCTCGTCGTGCTGTCCGCTATCGCTTGCGCTTAGCTGTCGAGAGATTGTTCTTGGGTCCTGCACTGCAGCGTTCGTTGGTCTGAGCCGGGAAGCGCATGCCACTTGTCTCTGTCATCTGCTGCACCCACAACCGCGAGGCATGGGTTCGCAGCCATTTCGAGGGCATGCGCGCTCACCTCGGTGAAAACATCGAGCTGGTCTACGCGCTGGACAACTGCACCGATGGCACCCGCGCGGCGCTGGAACCGCTGGTGGCTGGGTACCCCAACGTTCGCGTGCTTGACCACCGGGGCGAGCGGGGCCTCTTCAATTGCCGCAACTTCGGCATGGCGCAGGCGTGCGCGCCCTTCATTCACTTCCTTGACGACGACGACAGCGTCGAGCCCGGCTTCTATGCCCAGGCCTGCCAGGCGCTGGGGGCTGAGCCGGCGGCCAGTGCAGACCTGTACCTCGCCCGTTTGCGCATCACTGGCGACGCCGGTCCTGGCGAGGAGCGCGAGGTCATGCCGCAGCACTTGCGGGATCAGGCCGTTTGCAAGGGTACCGAATGGCAGCTCGGCGGCGACTTGTTCGGGCCCATCCTCGAAGGTCAGCTCTACTTCAATGGCGCCAATGCGCTCTACAGCGCAGCCCTGCTGCGGCGCTATGGCTACCGCAGCGAGCTCAAGAAGAGTGCCGATTGGCTTTTCATCCTTGAAGCTGCTTTGCGCCAGCCTTTGCGGGTGATCCTCAATACGCAGATGGTGGCGAACTACCACGTGCATGCGGCTTCGATGAGCATCGGGCCCGACAAGGCGTTCTGGAATGCGCGCGTGTTTGAACTCTTGCTGGCCATGGCCGATGAAGGCCCCCAATGGCGCCGGCAGATTCAAGAGCGCTGCGCGCTGGCGAACTTCCACGCGGCTTATGCGCAGCGTCGCCTGGACCGTGGCTTATCGCGGTCACTTTATTGGCGCTCTTTTTTGCTCAAGCCGCGTTTGCAGCCTTTGCTGGCGATAGCGAAAACCTGGATAGGCTGAGGCCCCGGCCCTGCCGGCCAGGGCAAGGCTCAAGGCCGCCTGGGCAGGCCAGGCGCCAGTCGGGCCTTCATGTAGTGCAGGGCTGCCCTCAGCTCCCGCCAGCGTGAAGCCAGGGGCGCAGCGGTGCGGCTGCGCCAGCACTCGCGAAGACTGCCCAGCCAAGCCCAGTACCAGTGCCGCAGGGCGTCGCGCCGCATCCTGCTGTCGAAGAGGCACTTCATGTAGTAACCGCCGCGCCCCTTGTCATAGGCTTTCAGCAGCGTGGGCAGGTCGGCTTGCTTGCGGCCGTGGTGGTGGTAGACAACGGGCCGGGGGTCGAACAGGCCGTCGTAGCCGCTGGCGGACGCGCGGGCGAAGATGTCGATGTCTTCAAATGGAAAGGGTGTGCCCGCGCCTATGGTGTCATCAACGCCACCGATGCGTTCTAAGGCCTCACGCCGGATGCAGAAGTTGGCGCCCTGCAGGCTGCCTGCCTTGATGAAGCGCCCGGTTTCGTAGCGCTGGGCTGTTTCGCGATAGTCGACCGTGACCTTCGCGTCACTTTCGTCCCACAGCAGGATGCGGCCTCCGAAGAATGCCGCGTCGGCGTTTTCACGGGCGACCAGTTCCCATGCGCTCAGAACCTCGGCGGCCGGGTAGCAGTCGTCGTCGGTAAAGAACAGCAGCTCGGCCTTGGCAAGCCGCCTGCCATGTTCGCGTGCGGCACCGAGCCCGACCTTCGTGCATACCGTTGTGACGAGGGGCAGCCCGCTGGCAGCGCAGCCTTGGATGATGCTTGGGGTGTCGTCGGTGGATTGGTTGTCCACGATGATCAATTCCCAGGCAGCGGTGTACTTCACCCGGGTCCAAGCTTGCAGCGCCTGCGCAAGCTGTGGCGCGCGGTTGCGGGTGCAGATGATGACGCTGATGGCTGCTTGCGAACCCGACTGGGCGCTCGGTGCCGCAGGGCTTGCAGGGTGTGTTGACAGACTCATGGGGATGCCTCAGGTCGTTCCTGCCGGTGCTGATGGGCTGAGGTTCGAAAGCAGATGGCCCCGCCATGCCAACCCAGACTTCAGTCGTGCCATCAGCTTTGAAGGGACCATCGCGAGCGTGCTCCTCTTTTTCCTGCGTTCTGCCGCGGGCAGCACGCCTGTGGTGAGCAGCTCAGCCCAGTGCCGGGCCGTTGCCTCATGGCTGAAGCCCAGCGCGCGAGACGCGCCGCCGGCTTGCAGTTGCAGCAGGAAGGCGCGGTCTTGGTGCAGCCGCAGCAGCAACGCTTTCATGGCCGGCCCGTCGCTCACGATGAGGCAGTCTTGGCCGTGCTGGCCGTGGTGGGCATAGGCCGCCTCCTTGCCCACGACAGGCACCACACCCCCCAGCCAGGCGTTGAAGAGTTTCGTTGCCGGTTTCTCGGGCGCCGTCCAGCTTGCCGAGAACCTGCGAACGGCGATGGCGACGTCCACATCGCGGTAGTCGGCCCAGTGGTCGCGGGGTGGAATGCGGAAGTTCAGGCCCTGCGAGGTGCACCAAGCCGTGAACTCAGGCGTGCGCAATTCGGGGGCCAGGTTGTCGGCTTCACCGAAGAACGCCAGGTTCGTGGCCTGGGCGCCGCGCTCAGGCTGCCGGGCTTGCAGCCCAGGTTGCGGCCAGTGGGGCACGTACACGTGCGCCCCGAGGCGCACGCGCTGGAAGGGATTCTGAAGCACGTGCAGGTTGGCACTGGCATGCGGCAGGGTGCGGTCGGCCAGGCAACACACCACGTACAGGTCTGCTTGCATGGGCCAGGCTTCGGGCAGGTGATCCCGGTGCGCCAGCACGATGCCCCGCCCAGGCCACTTGCTCACCAGTTCGCAGGGCAGGCCCAGGCGCTTCATCTGCAGGTAGGTTTGCACAACCCACGCCGCCGGGCCCAGCAATGAGGAGCCCCTGGCCTGGGTGGCGAACCAGGCGGTGAACTCACGGGCGCTCGAGGGCATGGCGGTGCCGTCGGCGGGCGGAAAGTAGAAGCTGAACAAGCGACCCTCTTCGCAGCCGGCTACTGGGTGCTCGCAAAGCGTGCGTAGAGCCCGCGGGCCTGTGCCAGCGCTGCCGACCCTGCCGCCGACAGGTGCCCGTGGTCCCGGTACACCGGCACACCGTTCAAGGACGTCTCGCACTGCCCCGCACGACAAATGGCAGCTTCATAGTCAACCAAGCCGATGTCGTGGCGCCGCGCGAGGGCGCGGACAAAGGCGCCCACTTCGCGGCTCTCAGGGGTGATGGCGGACGGCGCGAACGAACAAGCTGCCGCCACCGCCTGTGAAGGCGTGGGCAAGCCTGTGGCTGCGCGGCGCAGGCACGCGCCCACGTCCAGACCGAAGCGAGGGGGTGGCACCACCAGCACTGGAACCTTGCCCAGGGCCTTGATGTCTTGGATGGTCTTGTCGAAAGCGGCGTCTCTTTCCTGCTTCGTGGGCGTGTAGCCGCCTTGTTGCGCGCTGTAGTGCTTGCCCATCAAGTACTGATCGAAAGCCGAAGCCAACAGCACGTAGCGGACCTGAGGTGCATGGCGCAAGTGGTCCAGCACCGAGTCGTTGAAGCCCAGGCATTCGGCCGCCCAACTCTGGAAGTAGGCGCCACGCTCCGGCAAGGGCGCTACGCCGATCGAGGGGCCGCAGTTGCTCTTGGTGGCTTGTGTGAAGGCAAGGCCGGAGGCCTTCAGGCCTTGCGCCAGGTGCATGGCATAGCTGTCACCCCACAGCAGCACCTGGGGCTGAGCGCCACTTGTACAGGCGGCCTGGGGAGCAAAGCCGGTGGTGTACTCGCATGCTGGATCCAGGCCGTAGTTGGCGGCCTGGTAGCTGTCCCACGCGGCCGGCTTGTAGCTTGCCGCTACACGGCTGGTCCAACCCTGACCCAGGTGCATCCAGAGACCCAGGCAACCCAGGCTGACCAGGCTGGCAGAGGTCAACGCGCCTATTCGGGCTGCGCTGAAGCGCACCGGGGACGAGGCCCGAAACGGCCTTTCTACGAAACGCCAGGTCAGGGCTGCAAGCAAGAAGACGGCAAGCACCAGATACCAGGGCACCGCGTGCCCCTCGTCAGAGAAGTGCAGGATGCGATAGAACGAAAAGAGCGGCTGGTGCCAGAGATAGGCGCTGTAAGAGATCAAGCCAATGAAGACCAGGGGGCGCAGTGCCAGGATGCGAGCGACCGGGTTGACGTGTACCGTCCCGACGATCACCAGCACGGCGCCTGCAACCGGCAAGGTCGTGTACAGGCTGGGTGCTGGCCAGCCCTTGTCAAAGAGCACGACAGCGGCCAGGATCAGCCCGACGCCCAAGGTGGCTGCAGCGCCCGCTGAGCGGCGGCCGAGCCGGCGCAACCAGGTTTCATGGGGCACCAACGCCACCAGAGCGCCGGCCAGCAGCTCCCAGGCGCGAGGCAAGAGAAGATAGAAGTTGGCGATCGGCTTCGTTCGCCATCCCACCTCGGCCAGCACCAGCGAACTCACCAGCAGGAGCGCGAGCACGAGCTTCAGATGCTGCCGGCAATGGCGCCAGCACAGCAGCAGCACGAACGGATAGAGGATGTAGAACTGCTCCTCGACCGCCAGGCTCCATGTGTGCAGCAAGGGCTGCAGTTCGGCAGCGGGCTTGAAGTAGTCCGTCGTTTGCCAGAAGAAGTTCGACGCGAACAGCGTGACGGCCAGCATGCTGCTGCCCAGCGTCTGCAACTGGTCGGGCACGAGAAGCGCGCACCCCGCAAGGGCCACCACGACCATGACGCACACCAGGGCCGGAACGATCCGCCTCGCCCGCCGTTCATAAAAGCGGGCGATAGAAAAATCTCCGGCTTCGATTTCCCGGAGAAGAATGGTGGTGATGAGGTAGCCCGAGATGACGAAGAAGACGTCAACGCCGACGAAGCCCCCCGAAAAGCCGGGCATTCCGGCGTGAAAGAAGACGACTGGCAGGACTGCCAGGGCGCGCAGGCCGTCGACCTCTGGCCGATAGCGCACTATGCGGCCACGGTGTTGTAGACGGCCAGATGGCGCTGGCAACTCTTCGCCCACGAAAAGCCCTGCGCCCAAGCCTGGGCCTGTATCGCCTTTTCGGCCCTGCGCGGCCCCAGTGCCAGGCAGTCTTGCACGGCCTCCACCCATGCCCTCAGGTCGTGCGTAGGCGGGGTGCAGGCCAGCGGCCCCACCAGCTCTGCAAGGCTGCTGACCGGGCTGAACACCACGGGCGCGCCTGCAGCTTGGGCTTCGATGGCCGGGAAGCCGAAGCCTTCATACAGCGTGGGGTAGAGCACCGCCGCGGCGCCGCGGTACAGCGTGCGCAGCTCGGCGTCTGAAAGAAAGGGGGCGAAGTGCACCCGTCCCTGCAGCGCAGCAGGCAGGGCCTGCGTTGCCGCGGGCCGGGCCGATGCCGGAAAGCCGCAAGCCACCAGCTGCAAAGCGGGCCGTTCCAGGGCAGCCAGCACCTCCACGGCCCAATCGAAGCGTTTGCGCGCCAGCGGGCCGCCCAGGTACACGAGGTAGGGCGCATCACCCAGCCCGCGCTGCACTTCACTGACGGCGGGCGCGGCATCGGGCTGCAAGTACTCTTCTGCAATGCCGTGAGGGATGACGCTGATCTTGGGCTCGAGCTCGGGCCACTTCGCCACGATGTCGCGACGCGACGATTCGCTGATGGTGATGATGTGCGCACAGCGCCTGAGCGCCGCTGGCTGCAAGCGCTCCCAGTAGCGCACGGCCTGGGGGCTGCCGTCATGCTCCTGCCAGGCCAGGGTGTCGTGCAAGGTCACCACGGTGGGCACGGGCTGCCACCAGGGCAGGCTGCCTTCGGTGCAGTGCAAGACGTCAACCCGGTGGCGCCGCAGGCGCAGCGGCAGGCCCAGCTGTTCCCACAGTTGGTACCGGTCGCCGCGAAACGCGAACACGTCCACACTGCCGTTGAAGGCGGGGGGCAGTTGCATGGGCTGCCCCGGGTCCTCGCCGAAAACCTGCCATTGCACCGCAGGCGTGTGGGCCGATTGGCGCAGCAGCTCCTGCACGTAGCGCCCCATGCCGCGCACGTGCGTGGTGTTCAGGCAGCGCGCCACCAGGCCCACGCGCATATCAAGCGCGCGGCGCAGCGCCGAGGGTGGCCAGGCGTTTGCCCAGGGCGTGCAAGGCATGCACCCAAAGCTTGGGGTGCCAAGGGCGGAAGCGCAGGTTTCTCACGAAAGCCTGCCAGGCCACCCGCGGGTCGCCTGACTTCAGGTGGGTGTAGCCAAACTGGAACACGAGTGCATCCAGGCGCCGCTGCACGCGCGCGGGGTCGATGACGTTGCCGGCGGGGTCGCGCAGCCCGAAGCGCGCCAGGGCCCGCTCGATCACCACCAGTTCATCGTTCACCGGCCGCGCCCGGCGCGAGACAGAACCTTGCACTTCGCGGTAGAGCACGCCCGCGGGCTCCAGCCTTGTGATGGGCGCAGCCTGAGACAGGCGCAGCCAGTAGTCGTAGTCGTCGCCGTTCCAGAGGCCTTGGTCGAACTCGCCGACCTCGCGCAGGACGCGGGTGCGGATGAGCACGGTGCTGGTGAGAATCTCCGAATCGAACAGCATGCGGCTGTAGATCCATCCGGAGCGGTCCTTGTTGACCTGCGTCGGGCCCAGCGGACGCTGCGCGAAGCCGGGCCGGCGGAAAACGCCGTCGGCATCGGGTGGCCACGGTTGCCACACGATGTAGCAGCTGCCCACCTCAGGGTAGGCTTCCATGTGCGCCACCTGGGCCGAGAGTTTGCCTTGCAGCCAGACGTCGTCGGCATCCAGGAAGGCCACGTAGTCGCCTTGCACCGCCGCCAGGCCGGTGTTGCGGGCCTGGGGCGGGCCGCCGTTGGGCCGATCGATCACGCGTATGCGGTCGCCGAAGCCGCGCAGCACAGAGAGCGTGCCGTCAGTGCTGCCGTCGTTGACGACGATCACCTCTTTGCAAGGGTAGTCCTGCTCCAGCACGCTTTCCACCGCCTCGGCCACATAGGCCTGGCAGTTGTAGGCGGGGATGATGACCGAAACCAGGGGCTTCATGGCAGAACACTCGGCGTCCGCAGCGGCAACATCGGGGTGGGCTCAGTGCGCTTGGTCGCTGCGCAGGCGGGCCTCGAAGTAGGCGACGGTGCGCTTCAGGCCTTCATCCAGCATGGTGGTGGGTTCCCAGCCCAGCTCGCGGCGTGCGACGGTCAGGTCGGGTTGGCGTTGCATGGGGTCATCGCCCGGCAGCGGCCTGAACACGATCTTCGACTTCGAGCCGACGATGTCGATGACCTTCTGCGCCAGCTGCAGGATGGTGAACTCCCCGGGGTTGCCCAAGTTCACCGGGCCGGTGAAGCCGTCGCCAGTGGCCATCAGGCGCATCAGGGCCTCGACCAAATCATCAACGTAGCAGAACGAGCGGGTCTGCTCACCTTGGCCGTACACCGTGATGTCTTCACCCTGCAGGGCCTGCACGATGAAGTTGGAAACCACGCGCCCGTCGTTGGGGTGCATGCGCGGGCCGTAGGTGTTGAAGATGCGTGCCACCTTGATGCGCAGCTTGTGCTGGCGGTGGTAGTCGAAGAACAGCGTTTCAGCACAGCGTTTGCCTTCGTCGTAGCAGCTGCGAATGCCGATGGGGTTCACATGGCCCCAGTAGGTCTCGATCTGCGGGTGAACCTGCGGGTCGCCGTACACCTCGCTGGTGCTGGCCTGCAGGATCTTAGCCCGCACGCGTTTGGCCAGCCCCAGCATGTTGATGGCCCCGTGCACGCTGGTCTTGGTCGTCTGAACAGGGTCGTACTGGTAGTGAACGGGCGAAGCCGGGCAAGCCAGGTTGTAGATCTCGTCCACCTCGACGTAGAGGGGAAAAGTCACGTCGTGCCGCATGAGCTCGAAGCGCGGGTTGCCGATCAAGTGCCCCACGTTGGCGCGGCGGCCAGTGAAGAAGTTGTCGACGCAAAGGACTTCGTGGCCAGCGTTGACCAACCGCTCACAGAGGTGTGAACCGACAAAGCCCGCGCCGCCGGTAACCAACACGCGCTTGGAAGACAACTCACTCTTCATCGGATCTCCATCAATGAGCTTGTAGGTGGGGCAGTCGCCCCAAACAGGCGCCCGTCAGCATCGTAGGCCCTTCCCATGCCGGGCCGGGCAAGCGTCTGACGGTCGCGCGCAATCTGTCACGGCAGGCTTGTAAGCGGCTAGATCTGGGTTGCCGAGTCGCTGCGGTCAGCTTGGGTGAACAGCGGCGGGTGGCACTGTGTCGCCTGTCTTCCTGACCGGGCCACAAAGGCCTGAACCTGCCGGTCGATGGCGCCCAGGCTGTCGTGAACCCCTTCGTACATGCGTTGCGCGAAGTCAGGGGCGACAACGTAGGACTCCATCGTTGTCAGCACATCGGGCATCGGTGTGTACGCCACCGAGCGGGGAGCCGCGGGCCCGAGCCCCAGCGCGGAGCGAAGCTTGCGCTGCAACTTGCGCATCAGGGGTTCGCGCTGCCAGTAGTTGTACTCGTTGAGCCAGACCAGGCCGGCGCCGCGTGGCATGTCTTGAAGCGCAGCCCGAATCAGGTCTTGGCCGATGCCACTCACGATCCTGGCATCGTCTTCAAACACAGCCGCAGGCGCCTGGCCAGCTGCAATCTGGCGCCAGCACTCCAGATGGCTGAGTGAGCAGCCCAAGTGTCCCCGCAGGCGGTCGATCTGGGCCCAGTTCGCCGGCGATACCCGGTGCCTGAATGCCTCCAGGTCCAGGTCGCGGCCCTCTACAGCCTTGAAGGTCTCGAACTGGAAAACTTGGTCCATGCCTGCCTGCTGCATGTGCTGCATGAAGGCTTGCAATCGGTCAGGACGGCGTTCGAGATTGATGACGAAGGCTCTCATCGGCTTCATGGGCTGAACCTCAGCTTTCCTTGGCTTGGCGCGGCGTTCCGAGCGTGGCAGCGGTGGCAGGCGCAGTGCCCCTCGCTGCCCGGCTGGCCACCAGGCGCCGCTTTGCAGTGCCAGCGAAGTGCCTTCCCGCACTCAGCAGGCCTTGCAGGGTGGTGGGGTTGAAGGCGACGATGCCGTGGCGCTCGCGCCTTGTCGACATCCAATCGGCTTTGTAGGCGTCATCGCCGGTCAGGTAGTCGACCTCGATGCATCGGTCCACGTCCAGCGCATGGCGCATCAGCTCGGTGGTGAGCACGGAGCCGGCAGACAGGTGCTTGTGGGCTTCGTCGTAGGCCAGTTTGTAGATGAGCATGCGCCCCTGGTGGAGCACCCATATTTGCGCGGCCACCGGGACTGGCCCCAGGCGCAGGATGCCCAGCCGCAGCCAGCCGTGCTCGGCCGCCATGCGGCACAGGGCTGGCACGAAGTCTGGAAAGGGCTCGGGCACCTTCCAGCTCTTGGCATACACCGCGGCCCAGTCGTCCAGGGCTCGCTCCAGGCCGGGGCCAGGCGCCTGGACGATGTCCACCTCCCAGGGGCCGGTGTCGTTGAGCTTCTTGCGGCCTCGCTTCACCGTGTTGCGGATGCGCGAGGGCACCTGGGGTTCGTAGGCACTGAAGCTGCGCCCGGCCACTTCAAGGTACCAGTTGCCGAAACAGAAGTAGGTGTCGCAAAGCCAGCCTTCGGCACGCAGTGCGGTCTGCATGTTCTTGAAGAAGGGGTGGCTCACGTCCAGGGGCTGCAGGTCGAGCACGCCGTGACCTTGCTTGAGCAGCGCCACCAGCGCCCGGCAGGCGCCGACAGTGCAGGCGCTTGCCGGCCCGACGGGGCTGAACAGGCTGCTGTAGTAGTTGCTGAGGCTGCACAGGCTGCTGCCGTAAACGGCAGCCTGGCCCCGCTGGCGTTGCAGCAAAGGCAGCGCGAAGGCGGCGTCACCACCGACTTCGCGCACCACGTACCACTGTGCACTCACGCCCTGCTCGATGCCGTGCTTCGCCAGGGTTTCGAACCAGGGCCAGGTGCTGAACAAGCTGGCGTCGGCCGTATCGGCCCAGTCGGACATCAGCTGCCTGGCCTGCTGGTCATCCAGCGGGCCCAGCACTTCATGACCGGCCTGGGCCGCCCCGCCCACCGCCAGGCTTCTCAAGGTGCGGGCTCCTGCCACTTGCCGGCTTCAACGAGTTTCTGCTTCAGCCCGGGGCGGTCGAGTCCCATCTTCAGGGCCGTGTGTGCCTGCAGCAGAGCCTTGTCGTACTGGCCCAGCTCAGCGTAGAGCAGGCCCAGGTTGTAGTGCGTCAGCGGGTTGTCCTTGGCGAACTGCACGGCAGCGTCAACCTGCGCAACGGCCTCGGCAGTGCGGCCTTGTTTGCCCAGGAAATGCGCGAACAAGCCGCGGGCGACGGTGTCGTCTGGCCGGAAGCGGACAGCCCGCTCCAGGTAGCACTCCACCGTGAACTCCATTTCGGGCGGCTTCATGCTCTTGGTTCGTTCTGCGTATCGCATGGTGGACAGCAGCGCCCGATGGTGGTTCGGCGAAGTGCGCAGCGTGTAGTTCAGATCCCCGCCGATGTAGCCTGAGCGGCCGCTGACCAACATCTCGACCTGCGGGGTGAAGTGAAACTCCTCCACGATGCGCAGCCTGCCTTGCTCCGTGCGGTAATCGAAGGGGCCGTAGTGGTTGTTCAGAGAACCGCAGAGCTGTGGGCTCGCTTGCGCAGCTGCGCTGTTTGGGCTTGCCCCGAGTGCGACCACAGCAAGCCAAGCGACCAAGTTCAATACGAGTCTGAAACTGCTACCAGGTGCCATGGCATGGATCCTCACAAGCTGAGGCCTTTCGGGGAGAGTCACGCTGAACTTTCCGAAGCGGCCGATCGTCCGAAATGTTTCTCAAGCCAACTCAAGACAGTCTGTTCGAAGCGGATGCGGGCATTCGCGCTCGAGAAAGTATGGTCGGCCGCGGAGAGACGCTCTATCGCAATGGATGGGCGCACCGATGCGGCGGCCCACTCGGATTCAGACATCATTCGGTCTGAGAATTCCCGTGCCGTGAGGTCGTCTTCACTCAAGACGATCAACTGAGGGCCGGGAAACGCGGTGCAGGCACGCGCCATGCGTGTTTGGAACGGCAGTGCAGCCTTTGTTTCGGGCCCGTTGGTGTTCTGCAGGCCCAGCGCCAGCTTGATGGCGCGCAGAACATCTGCAATCGCCTTCGTTCCGACCTGTCCTGTGAGCAGCTTGCGCCAGAACGCCGCTTGCTTCAAGCGATCGGTGTAGTAGTGCTTGAGATGCACCTTCGCCAGCGTGGTGTCTGAGCGCGCCCAAGGATTGGCCATGCACACTCCGGCCACCCGCGGGTCTTTCGTGCGGTCCAGATACATCCAGGCTGCCGTAGCTCCGTCGCAAAGGCCTGCAATGACATAGCGCCGGGCCGCGGTGCACTCGCGTTGAATGGCGTCCAGTGCCGCCGCGATGTCGTCGTCGAGCTGCTCGAAGTTGCGGAGTGCGCCACTGCTGTCGCCCATGCCGCGTGCGTCGAATCTCAGCACGCTGTGCCCCTGTGCAGCGAGGGCGCGTGCGAATTGGACAAACTGCCGGTGCGCCCCAACCCGGTATTGCGGGCCGCCTACGACTACCAATACCCCCAGGCCCGTGGCCGGGACCGAACTGCTTGGCCCTGTGATCACACCCACCAGGTGTTCGCCCTGGCAGGGAAAGACGACGGCGGACTCTTGCCAACTCATGTCGTCACCTGAGAGCGCGTCGCTGGGTGTCGGGCTGCGCTTGCCTCGTCGGCGCATGCTGTGTCTGAAGCCAGGCGATGCAGCTGCATCGCTTGCACGGTGGCCTGCAACAGCGCCGGGGCTTCTTCTATCTCTGTGGTCTGCCAGAAGCTGGGGCCGACGCAGGTTTCGTGCGTCACCTGCCAATCCGCCTGGGACCAGGCGTCCAATGCGCCTTGCACCGCAGGTGAGGCCGCTTGTCCTGCCATCGCGGCCAGTTCCAGCCAAACCAATCGCGCTGGAATGGAAGGAGGCCGAAGCTTGGCGGCTTCCAGCCCCGATGCCAGCCCGGGCGCAAGCCCGTAGCCCGCGATCTCGGCCACTTCACCGCGGGTGAGTGCGGCCCGGGCGCCAAGGTTCTTGCCACCCGATGGCTGCGCAGATGGCTCGACCTTGCCCATCAGCGCAGCGACCGTCTCCAGGCGCAGAAACTGCTGCAGCGCTTGCTTGCCGGCCAGCGTCGCCTGCCAGAACAGCAGGTTCACGGGCTCACCGAGGGCTTGTGCCGCCTCCGCCGCGAGCAGGGCACCGACGCGCTGGCCCCACAGCCACAGAACCGGTGCAGGGGCCTCGGGCCAGGTGGTCGCGAAGCGCGCCCGCGCCAAAGACACGCTGGCGACCACGTCTTCCACCCAGGCCGCCCAGCTGGCGTCGCTGAACTCGCCGGCGCTGTCCCCGCAGCCCAGCAGGTCCAAGCGCCACACGGCACAGCCCGCTTCGGCAAGTTGCCTGGACTGCAAGGCCACCATGCGGCGGCTCTTGTTCATTTCTTCAGCGAAGGCATGCACATGTACGACCAGCGCCCGCGGGGGCCGGGTCGCATCTGCATGCCACAGGCAGAAACGCTGGCCTGGCGGGCCGGGCTTCACATGGGTGTGGAATGCCTCCGTGGCCGCCATGCCGTCAGCCGTCGAGCAGCGACGTCAACAGGTCCACCACGGTGCCGACGGTGGCGAAGGTGGCGCCATCGATGACGTCATCGTCGATGGTGACACCCAAGCGCTCTTCCAGGGTGGTGATGAGGCTCACCACGGCCATCGAATCGAGCTCGGGTATGGCGCCAAGCAGATGGGTTTCACGCGTGAAGGTGGCGCTGCGGCCACCCAGGCTCAGAACCTCGTCGAGCACCTTTAAGACTTCTTGTTCGATGTTCATGGGCACGGGGTTGTATGCAAATAGCTCGGGTCGATTCTAGGTGCGCGGACCTGGCGCATCAGCGTGCATTGGCCACGGTGGGCGCTTTGCGGAACAAGGTCACGGCGAGCCCTGCGGGAGCGCTCTGGGCCGGTGGGGAAACCGAAAAACCCTGTGCCATACTCATTTGCTCACCTGCAGCGGCGCTGCGGTCACTGCCTACCGAACCATGCGCGAAGCCCACTTGCTGCACGAGTTGTGTGAGATCACGGCCACTCGCACGCCTTCGGCCACGGCCCTCAGTCACGGGGCCCAGCACACCACCTACGCAGCACTGCACCAGGCCGTGATGGGTTTCGCAAGTGGCCTGCTGCAACTGGGCTTGCAACGCGGCGAGCGTGTGGCTGTCTACCTTGAAAAGCGCACGGAGACGGTCGTCGCCAGTTTCGGGGCCGCGGCAGCGGGCGCAGTGTTTGTGCCATTGAACCCTTTGCTGAAGCCCGAGCAGGTGGGTTTCATCTTGCGCGATTGCGGGGTGCGTGTGCTCGTGATTTCGCCAGAGCGGCTTCCGCTGCTGGCCGCAGTGCTGGCGCAGTGCCCGTCCTTGCAGCACTTGGTGCTCACCGAGCCCGCTGCTGTGCCTGAGGTGCAGCTGCCGGTCGCCCCCTGGGGCCAGATGCTGCAGGCGCCAAGCCGTGCCGTCCATCGCGTCATCGATACCGACATTGCGGCCATCCTGTACACCAGTGGCAGCACCGGCAATCCCAAAGGGGTCGTGCTCAGCCACCGCAACATGGTGGCGGGCGCCAAGAGCGTGGCCAGCTACTTGGAGAACGGCCCGCAAGACACCCTGCTGGCTGCGCTGCCGCTGAGCTTTGACGCGGGCTTCAGCCAGCTCACCACCGCCTTCCACAGCGGGGCACGGGTGGTGCTTCTGAACTACCTGCTGCCGCGTGACGTGCTGAAGGCGCTGGAACGCGAGAAGGTTACGGGCCTGACGGCCGTGCCGCCGCTGTACATCCAGCTTTCGCAGCTGGCATGGCCGGCGGCCATTGGTGAGCATCTGCGGTATTTCGCCAACACCGGCGGCCGCATGCCGCGTGAAACGCTGCAACTTTTGCGTTCGCGGGTACCCCGGGCCAAGCCGTTCTTGATGTACGGCCTGACGGAAGCCTTCCGCAGCACCTACCTGCCGCCAGAAGAGGTCGACCGCCGGCCCGACAGCATCGGCAAGGCCATCCCCAATGCCGAGATCCTGGTACTGCGCGAAGACGGCAGTGAATGCGCGCCTGATGAGCCGGGTGAACTGGTGCATCGCGGCGCCCTCGTGGGTCAGGGCTACTGGGGCGATGCCGAGAAGACGGCCGAACGCTACAAACCCTTGCCTGCGGGTGTGGGTGGCCGTGAAGCAAGCTTGCAGTTGCCCGAGCTGGCGGTGTTCTCGGGTGACACGGTGCGCCGTGACGCCGAGGGTTTTCTGTACTTCATTGGCCGCCGCGATGAGATGATGAAGACCAGCGGCTACCGCGTCAGCCCCACCGAGGTGGAAGAGGTGCTGTACGCCACGAAGCTGGTGGGCGAGTGTGTGGCCTTCGGCGTGGAGCATCCCGCGCTCGGCCAAGCCATACAGGTGATCGCGACCGCGCCCGATGGCAGCGCTGCGCTGGAGGCGGCTACGCTGCTGGCCGAGTGCAAGAAGCGCATGCCGGCCTACATGGTGCCGCACGGCATCACCCCCATGGCCGGGCCTCTGCCCCGCAACCCCAACGGCAAGATCGACCGCAAGCTGCTGGCCGGCGCTTGGCACGAGCAGCAGCATTCAACGGAAACCTGAAAAATGAAAATCACTGTCTTTGGCGCCGGCTATGTCGGCTTGGTCACCGGCGCCTGCCTGGCCGAAATGGGCAACCATGTGCTGTGCGTCGATGTTGACCCGCGCAAGATCGACATGCTGCAGCGCGGCGAGGTGCCGATCCACGAGCCTGGTCTCGACAAGCTGATCGAACGCAACGCGGCCGCCGGCCGCTTGCAGTTCACGACCGATGCCGCCGCTGCTGTGGCCCACGGCACGCTGCAGTTCATCGGCGTGGGCACGCCGCCCGATGAAGACGGCTCGGCCGACCTGCAGTACGTGCTGGCCGTGGCCCGCACCATCGGCCAGCACATGACCGACTACAAGGTGGTGGTCGACAAGAGCACGGTCCCCGTGGGCACGGCCGACAAGGTGCGCGCCGCCATCGCCGAGCAGTTGGCGGCGCGCGGCGCGCCCATGAGCTACGCGGTGGTGAGCAACCCCGAGTTCCTGAAAGAAGGCGCCGCGATCGACGATTTCATGAAGCCTGACCGCATCGTCATCGGCAGCGATGACGACCGTGCCACGCTCCTGATGCGTGCCGTGTATTCGCCTTTCATGCGCAACAGCGACCGCCTGGTCGTGATGGATGTGCGCAGCGCCGAGTTCACCAAGTACGCTGCCAACGCCATGCTGGCCACGCGCATCAGCTTCATGAACGAGCTGGCCCACCTGGCCGATGCCGTGGGTGCCGACATCGAATGGGTGCGCAAGGGCATCGGTACCGACCCCCGCATCGGCACGCATTTCCTGTACCCGGGCACGGGCTACGGCGGCTCGTGCTTTCCCAAGGACGTCAAGGCGCTGATCCGCACGGCGCGAGACAACGGCGTAACCCTTCGGGTGCTCGATGCCGTGGAAGCCGCCAACGACGCGCAAAAGCAGGTGTTGGTGCAGCGCGTGGTGCAGCGCTTCGGTGAAGATCTGGCAGGCTGCACCTTTGCCGTGTGGGGCTTGGCCTTCAAGCCCAACACCGACGACATGCGCGAGGCCCCCAGTCGTGTGATCGTGGAAGAGCTCACCCGTCGCGGAGCTCGCGTGCAGGCCTACGACCCCGTGGCCATGCCCGAGGCGCAGCGCGTTCTGGGCGGCGTCGCTGGTTTCAGCACCGTGCATTCGGCGCAGGCCGCGCTGGAAGGTGCCGATGCCTTGCTCATCGTGACCGAGTGGCGCGAGTTCCGCACACCTGATTTCGCGCACATCAAAGCCACGCTCAAGCAGCCCTTGGTCCTGGATGGCCGGAACCTCTACGAGCCGGAGCTGATGCGAGAGATGGGGCTGGACTACGTCGGCATCGGCCGCGGTGTGCGGGCGCCTGACTGAGCACGATGAATACACCGGTCGCCAAGCCCCGGCACGCGCCCATGCACCAGTTTGCGGTGCAGGGCGGCGAGCTGATGATCGGCGGCCTGCCGGTTTCTCGTTTGGCTGCGCGTGTCGGCCAAACCCCCTTCTACGCCTACAGTCGCGAGTTGCTGCAAGCCCGTGTTGCGCAGTTGCGTGCCGCCTTGCCGGCGGCCGTGAAGTTGCACTACGCCATGAAGGCCAACCCCATGCCGGCCGTGGTGCAGCACATGGCGACGCTGGTGGAGGGCGTCGACGTGGCTTCAGCGGGCGAGCTGAAGGTGGCGCTGGATGCCGGCGCCGACCCGGCCGAGATTAGCTTCGCCGGCCCCGGCAAGCGCGATGCTGAACTGGTGCAGGCGGTAGCCTCTGGCGTGCTTGTGAACGTGGAGAGCATGCGCGAGCTCCCGGTGCTCGCCGCTGCGTCCCAGGCTTTGGGCCTGCCTGCGCGCGTGGCTGTGCGCGTGAACCCCGATTTCGAGCTGAAGGGATCGGGCATGAAGATGGGCGGTGGGCCCAAGCAGTTCGGCGTGGACGTGGACGTGGTGCCCGAGTTGCTGAACTTTGCGGCGCGAGAGGGCCTGGCCTTCGAGGGCTTCCACCTCTACGCGGGCTCGCAGAACCTGCGCGCCGAGAGCATTTGCGAGGCCCAGCAGAAGAGCTATGACCTGGCGCTGCGGCTGGCACAGCTGGCACACACGCCGGTGAAGTTTTTGAACCTGGGCGGGGGGTTCGGCATTCCTTACTTCCCTGGAGAGCAAAGGCTCGACCTTGCGCCCATCGGCGCCAACCTGGCTGCGCTTTGCGAGCGGGCGCAGTCTGAGTTGCCGCAGGCGCACATCGTCATCGAGCTGGGGCGGTACCTGGTGGGCGAGGCGGGGGTTTACGTCGCGCGCGTCGTCGACCGCAAAGTCTCGCGCGGGCAGGTTTACCTTGTCACCGATGGAGGCCTGCACCATGCCCTGGCGGCCAGTGGCAATTTTGGCCAGGTCGTGCGCAAGAACTATCCCGTGGCGGTGGCGTGGCGCGCAGCGGGCCCAGCTGGCGCCGATGATTTCGAGTCGGCCTGCGTGGTGGGCCCTCTGTGCACGCCGCTGGACCTGCTGGGCGACCGCATGGAGCTGCCGGCTGCCCAGGTCGGTGACCTGGTGGCCGTCTACCAGAGCGGCGCCTATGGCCCCAGCGCCAGCCCGCAGGGCTTCCTGGGTCATCCTGCCTGCGTGGAAGTGCTGGTCTAGCAGGCCACCTGTTCACAGCGGCTTGTCGCAGCGGGCGGCCTGTGTGGCGCCTGGGGGGCCAGCCACGGCGCGCGCCACGGCGCAGAAGTCGCTGCGGATGCCGTTGGCTCGGGGCACCAAGGGGGGCAGTTCGCGCCAGCGCAGGTCCAATGCGTCGGCCAGGGCCTGCCCGGCCGGCTGGCCGGTGGTCACGGTGTTGTCCTTCGTTTCCATGCGGCCGCCTCGGCGTACCTGCAGGCTGCCTTCCACCAGATTGGCTTGCAGCAAGGCCTGTGCAGGGGTTTCGCGCACCATCACGCCCAGCGTGTTGACCAGGGTGTTGTGCGCCACCAGGGCGCCCGGGCTGCGAAAGACGTCGATGCCCGAATCGTTGCAGTGCGCCACCACGTTGTTGGCCACCACGCCGCCCACATGCTCGGCACTGCAGGGCTGGCGGCGGCAAGAGCCTGCATCGGTGCCGCCACCGCCCAGAGAGATGCCCACGCGCTGCCCTCCCTGCGCCACACCCTCGGGCGTGCACACCACCAGGTTGCGCTCGATACGACCGCCTTCGCCGCCGCCCTTCATGAAAATGCCGAAGGAAATGCGGTTTCCGCCTAGCTTGATGAAACGTTCGACGTGGTTGTCCAGCACCTGCCAATGGCTGGCGCCGACCAGGTCGAAGGGCGTCACGGGTTTGTCGGTGCGGCGCCCGCGCCGATTGCTGAAGGTGTTGAATTGCAGCAAGCCGGCGTCGGGCCAGAAGCCGTTTTCGCCGTTCACCTTGATGGCGGCATTGAAGTCTTCGAAGCGGTTGTTGCGCAGCACCACGCCTGCTGCACCACCCACCACGTGAAAGGCGTGTTCGCAGTCGCCGTCTGCGGCGCAGACGCCGCGCCACACCAGGTTCTCGAACACCCAGTGCGGCTGGGAAGCTACCACGGCCTGCACCGTGTCAACCTCCAGCGTCACGCTGCCCGGACGGGCAGCACGCAGCGTGATGGGCCGGCCGGGCTGGCCGGGCTGGCCGGTGTTCAGGCGGCTGCGCACGCGGTAGGTGCCGGGGGCGAGCTCCAGCACATCGCCGGCACGTGCGTCGCGCAAGGCCTCGGCCAGGGCCTCGGTGGAAAGCAGAACGCGTTGCGCCGGGCGCGCGAGCAGCGCTGGTGCCGGCAAGGCGGGCAAGGGGAGACCGGCAGCGTTGTAGGCCTGGGGTAGCAGGCCCAGCGGACGCATGCCTTTGCCCAGGTCGGGCAGGGGCAGCGCTGGTTCACGGGCGTAATGCGCTTCAATGCGCGCCAGCACCGGCAGAGCCAGCGTTTCCAGGTTCGGGTGACCTTCCAGGCGGCGGCGAACGTAGCGCACCATCTCGGTGGGGTGGCGCTCTTGCCAGGCGTGCCAGGCCTCCCCCAGGCCGTCGGGCGAACGCGCCACCACCACCAGGGCTGCCGTGGCCAGCAGCGCCAGGACCGACATCAACAGGCCCGCCGCAACGATGAGCAAACGCCGACGCCGGCGGCTCATGATGCAAGCCAGGCGCCGGCATTGGGCCCCGGCGTGGTCAGGCTGTACGGCGAGCCTTGCCCACGCCGTAAACTATGGGGTTTGGCTGAACCACGGCCTGCCGTGGCTGGCCGGCCAACCGAATCAAGGACCCTTACCGTGTTCATCTCCCAAGCCTACGCCCAAGCCGCCCCCGCCGCTGCCCCCAGCGGTACCGACACCCTCATGAGCCTGCTGCCGCTCGTGCTGATGTTCGTGGTGCTGTACTTCATCATGATCCGTCCGCAGATGAAGAAGCAGAAGGAGCACAAGGCCATGATCGAGGCGCTGGCCAAGGGCGACGAAGTCGTCATCGCCGGCGGCCTGCTGGGCAAGGTGGCCAAGCTGGGCGACAACTACCTCCACGTGGAAGTGGCCGGCGGCGTTGAACTGCAGGTGCAGCGCGGTGCCGTGGTGCAGGTGCTGCCCAAGGGCACCTTCAAGTAAACGGCAGGTGGGGCTGCGCGCAGGCGCAGCCACCCACTTGCGGGGCCGCGCATCTGCCGGCCCTTTTGTTTTTCCGGTGGTGCCGCCAAGTGCGGGGGCCCGCCCAAGGATGTCTCGATGAACCGCTACCCCCTGTGGAAGTACGCCATCCTCGGCGTCGTCTTGCTGATCGGCCTGCTGTACACGCTGCCGAACTTCTACGGCGAGGCGCCCGCGGTGCAGATCAGCGGTGCCAAGTCCACCGTGAAGGTCACCGTGGACATGGTTGCCAGCGTCGAAGAGACGCTGAAGGCCGCGCAGGTCACGCCCGACTACGTCCGTTACGACAACGGCTCGGTGCGCGCCCGCTTCCGCGACATCGACAACCAGATCAAGGCCCGTGACGCCCTGCTCAAGGCCCTGAACACCGACCCGGCCGACCCGCGCTACATCGTGGCGCTGAACCTGGTGTCGCGCGCGCCCGAGTGGATGGCCAGCGTGCACGCCATGCCCATGTACCTGGGCCTGGACTTGCGCGGCGGCGTGCACTTCCTGATGCAGGTGGACATGCGCGGCGCGCTCAAGCAGGCCGTGGAAACCTACGCCAGCGACGCCCGCACGGCGCTGCGCGAAAAACGCATCCGCTTCACCGGCATCGCGCGTGAGACCAACGGCCTGACCGTCACGCTGCCCGACGCGGCCGAAGCCGGCAAGGCCCGCGACCTGCTCTTCGAGCGCATGCCTTCGATGACCTGGACGCGCAGCGACGAGGGCGGCACGGTACGCATCCTGGGCCGCCTGTCGCCGCAGGCCGTGATCGACATCCAGAACCAGGCCGTCTCGCAGAACGTCGAGACGCTGCACAAGCGGGTCAACGAGTTGGGCGTGGCCGAACCCGTCATCCAGCGCCAGGGCGCCGACCGCGTGGTGGTTCAGCTGCCTGGCGTGCAAGACCCGGCCCGCGCCAAAGACATCCTGGGCCGCACGGCCACGCTGCAGTTCCGCTTGGTCGACAACGACACCGCCACGGCAGCCGAAGTGGTGCCCACACGCGGCGGCGGCACCGTCGGCCTGAAGCGCGACGTCATCGCCACCGGTGAGCAGCTCAAGCAGGCCTCTGCCACGCTCGACCAGGACCAGCGCCCCGCCGTGAGCGTGAAGCTCGACGACGTGGCCGGCCGCAGCATGCGCAACGTCACGCGCGAGAACCTGGGCAAGCCCATGGCCATCGTGCTGTACGAGAAGGGCAAGGGCGAGGCACTCTCGGTGGCCAACATCCAGGGCGAGTTCGGTGCCGATTTCCAGATCACCGGCAACTTCACGCCGCAGGAAACGGCCGACCTGGCGCTGCTCACGCGCGCCGGTGCGCTGGCCGCGCCCATGGAGATCGTCGAAGAAGGCACCATCGGCCCGAGCCTGGGCGCCGAGAACATCGCCAAGGGCTTCAACAGCGTGCTGTACGGTTTCATCGCGATTGCGGTGTTCATGTGCGCCTACTACCTGCTGTTTGGCGTTTTCAGCACCATCGCATTGGCCTTCAACCTGCTCTGCCTGGTGGCGGTGCTCAGCATGCTGCAGGCCACGCTGACGCTGCCGGGCATGGCGGCCATCGCGCTGACCCTGGGCATGGCGATCGACGCCAACGTGCTCATCAACGAGCGCGTGCGCGAAGAGCTGCGCAACGGCGCGCCGCCGCAGATCGCCATCCACCGCGGCTATGAAATGGCCTGGGGCACGATTCTCGACAGCAACGTCACCACGCTGATTGCCGGCATCGCGCTGCTGGCCTTCGGCTCGGGCCCGGTGCGCGGCTTCGCCGTGGTGCACTGCCTGGGCATCCTGACCAGCATGTTCTCGGCCGTGATGTTCTCGCGCGGCCTGGTCAACCTCTGGTACGGCCGCCAGAAGCGCCTGAAGTCGGTGTCCATCGGCCAGGTGTGGCGGCCCGATGGCGACAAGGGCGACAAGGGCGACACCGCCCTGACGAAGGACGACGCCGAGGCCACCAAGGCCTGAACGGGAGCAAAGAGCCATGGAATTTTTCCGCATCCGCAAAGACATCCCGTTCATGCGCCACGTGCTGGTGCTGAACGTCATTTCCTTCATCACCTTCGCGCTGGCCGTGTACTTCCTGGCCACGCGCGGCCTGCACCTGTCCATCGAGTTCGTGGGCGGCACGCTGGTGGAGGTGCAGTACAGCCAGAGCGCCGACATCAACCGAACCCGGGCCACGGTGGAAAAGCTGGGCTACGGTGACGTGCAGGTGCAGACTTTCGGCACCTCGCGCGACGTGCTCATCCGCGTGCCGCTGCGCGCGGGCGAGAAGCAGACCGAATCGGCCGACCTGGTGTTCAAGGCGCTGTGCACGGCCGAGCAAGGGCAGGTGGTGCGCAAGGAATACACCACGGCCGAGGGGGAGCAGGTCAGCCGCCCGAGCTGTGTGCGGGCCGACGGCACAGAGCCCTTGGTGCGCAAGCGCAGCGAAGCCGTCAGTTCCTCGGTGGGTGACGAGCTCTACACCAACGGCGCATGGGCCCTGGGCTTCACCATCCTGGGCATCGTGGCCTACCTGGCGGTGCGCTTCGAATGGAAGTTCGCGGTGGCCGGCATCATCGCCAACCTGCACGACGTGGTCATCATCCTGGGCTTCTTCGCCTTCTTCCAGTGGGAGTTCTCGCTGGCGGTGCTGGCGGCCATCCTGGCGGTGCTGGGCTACTCGGTGAACGAGTCGGTGGTCATCTTCGACCGGGTGCGCGAGGTCTTCCGCAAGTACCGCAAGCTGACCACGCCGCAGGCCATCGACAACGCCATCACCAGCACCATCAGCCGCACCGTCATCACGCACGGCAGCACGCAGATCATGGTGCTCAGCATGCTGCTGTTCGGCGGCCCCACGCTGCACTACTTCGCGGTGGCGCTGACCATCGGCATCCTGTTCGGCATCTACTCGTCGATCTTCGTGGCCGCGGGCCTGGCGATGTGGTTCGGCGTCAAGCGCGAAGACCTCATCAAAGCGACAGGCAAGGAGCACGACCCGAACGACCCGAATGCAGGGGCGGTCGTGTAGAGTGTGAGGCTTCTCACACGGCTTCTTCCCCTCTGCTGACATGGCCACCGGTGCCTCGCCCGATTCACTTGCTGGCCAGGCACGCAGGCTCTACACGGAAGAGCTCGTCAAAGGCTTGGTGCCGCTGGTTCAGACGGCCATCGACACGGCCCGCAACCTGCTCGACAAGCCCAGCGAACACACCGTTTTCGCGCGCCGCCGCGACCTCTTCCAGGCGTTGAACAGCGGCGCGCAGGCCTGGCACCGCGGCATCGTGGTGGGCCTGCGCCATGCGCTGGCGCCCGGTGCCGCTGGCTCGCGCGGCCTCGATTTCCCGTTGCCGAGCACCGGGCGCGAGGCGGCACTGTCGCTGGTGAGCGACGACACCATCGAGCTGGAGATCGTCACCTCGCGCCTGGCCCTGGCCATCATGGACAAGGCTTCGTGGGAGTTCGCTGATCTGCGCTCGCGCATCGCCCATCTTGAGAACCGCGGCGAGCTCGACCCGCAAGACATGCTGCGCGCTCATGTGCTGGCGCGCATCGTCTTCGACGCCTGGCGCGCCGCCGGCCAGACGCTGGAAGGCTGGCGCGAGCTGCAGCCCGTGCTGCACGACGAGTTCGCGCTGCTGGTGGAAGAGGCCTACCACGAGACCAACCGTTGGCTCGTTGACCACCGCGTGCTGCCCGAGGTGGACCTGCGGCCCTTCATCCGCCGCTCGCGCACCCACCCCAACGCGCCGGCGGGCTGGCAGGCGGGCACAGGTTTCTCGGATTCACGCCACGACGCTGGACGCAACCTGGGCAACGCCACGGGGTACGGCTCGGCCGCGGGCAACTACGCTGGCAACAGCGGCGGTGGCGCCTACGGCGGCCCGGCCAGCGGCCGTGGCGGCGTGGGCGAAGAAACGCGCATGATGACCCGCGGTGCGCCCCTGGCGCGCAACCGCGAGCACGCCGAGGCCGTGCTGGGCCGCCTGAACCGCCTGATCGGGCGCCATGTGCCCGAGTTCTCGCACTCCACGCGCTCGGCTGGCCTGGCGGCCGGGGGCGACGCGCCTGCGCACGCCATGTCGCCCGGCCTGGCCCGCGCCATCGAGACCGCGCAGCAAGGCATCCGCCAACGCCTGAGCACCACGCTGCAGGGTGGCGAGGCCATGGTCACCGCGCCGGTGATGCTGGAAGAGATGCACCAGCGCAAGCAGGTGCTGAAGAAGGCGGCGGCCAGCCCCGAAGAGCGCGCCACCATCGAGATCGTGGCGCTGCTGTTCCAGAGCATCCTCACCGAAGACCGCATCCCGGCGGCGGTGCGCGTGTGGTTCGCGCGCCTGCAGATGCCGGTGCTGCGGGTGGCCGTGACCGAGCCCGACTTCTTCGCCACCATCGACCACCCTGCGCGCCGCCTGATCGACCGCATGGGCGCCTGCGTGATGGGCTTCGACAGCGCCACCGCCGGCAGCGTGGCCGGCAAGCCCAACGAGGCGCTGGAGAAGGAGATCAAGCGCATTGTGCAGGTGGTCGAGGCCTACCCCGACACCGGCCGGCGCGTCTTCCAGACCGTGCTCACCGAGTTCGAGAAGTTCCTGGAGCACTACTTCAAGAACGAGAACGAGGCCACCAAGCGTGGCGTCTCGCTCGCGCAGCAGGTGGAGCAGCGCGAGACCATGGCCATCCAGTACACCATCGAGTTGCGCAAGATGCTCAACGAGGTGCCGGTGCAGGAGGGCGTGCGCCAGTTCCTCTTCCACGTCTGGGCCGATGTGCTGGCCACCACGGGCGTGCGCTACGGCGCGCAGGGCGCGCAGACCAAGCAGATGAAGCGCGCCGCGGCCGATCTCATCTGGAGTGCCAGCGCCAAGGTCACGCGTGAAGAGCGCGCCGAGGTCATCCGCCGCCTGCCGCTGTTGCTGAAGAGCCTGCGCGAAGGCATGGCTTCGGCCGGCATGGACACCGGCAAGCAGGACGAACACATCCAGCAGCTCAACAACTCGCTGGCGGCGGCGTTCACGGCCAAGGCTGCGGTCATCCCTGACGACCGCCTGCGCGAGCTGATGGAGCGCCTGGAGACCCTGGAAGAGTTGCTGCCCGAGGCGGCCGATGTCGACATCGACGAATCGATGGTGCTGGACCTTTCCGGCCACCAGAACAGCGAGCTGGAAGTGGTGCTCGATGGCGGCAGCATGCCCACCCCGGCCATGGTGGCCTGGGCGCGTGAGCTGCAGGTGGGCAGCTGGTACATGCTCGACCGCGGCGGCCACAGCGAGGCCGTGCAGTTGGCCTGGCACGGCCTGCGCAAGCAGCTGAGCCTCTTCGTCACGCCGCAGGGCCGTTGCGTGCTGTTCCAGCAGCACCGCCTGGCGAGTTACCTGCAAGCCGGCCTGATGTTGCCGGCGCAGGACGAGGCGCTCACCGTGCGCGCCACGCGCAGCGCGCTGGCCAAGCTGGATGTGGATGCCTCTCGGCTTTTGAACTGAGGGCCTGCCGCCTGCGGCGGCTGGCCCTCAGTGAATGACTCTGTCGTCGGGGTCGACGAAAAGCTCGTCCAGCACCAGCGCATCGGGCTCTTCGCCCAGGCTCCAGAAGACCATCAGCACGATGATCTTCAGGTCTTCCAGCGCCATCGGGCCGCCGCCGGCGGCCACTGCGCGGTCGATCACCATCTCGCGCAGCGGCGCTGCCAGCACACCGGCCGATTCGAGGAAGGTGATGAAGCCCAACGCGGTTTCGTCCAGCACCTCGCGTTCGGCGTCGGTGTAGATGCGCATGCTGCCCGGCACGGGCTGGCCCGTGACCGATTCAGCGCTGCTGGCCAGACCATCCAGCCAACGCAGGGCGTCCTGGATTTCTTCGGGCTCGAAGCCCACGGCCGAAAGTTTGCGCGAGAGCTGCTTGGGCTCAGGGCAGGCGTCAGGGCGCCAGTAGTTCTCGTAGAGATAGACCAGTACTTCGAACATCGACCCACTATACCCGAGCGCCCCACGCTGCAAAGGCCCTGCAAGCGGTGCAGCCGCCCCCTGTTTCGGCGTCGGATGTCGGCCGGCCCGAGCGCCGTTTTTCAGGCGCGGTGGCGGCGCTGGAACAGGCCGCCCGGCAGGCGCGCCACCTGGCCCGCGAGCTCCAGTTCCAGCAGCTTCGCGTTCAGCACGGCGGTGGGTTCGCCGGTGCGTGCCAGCAGGGCGTCCAGCGTCATCGGGTCATCGCCCAGGGCCGCCAGCAAGGGGTCGGCAGACGACGCGCCGTCCCCTGGCTGCCAGGGCAGTTCTTGCTGGGCCGCCACCTCAACGGCGGCCGGCCCGCTGCCGGGTTCGAGTTCGTCGAGCATGTCCTGCACGCTCTCCACGAGGGCGGCGCCCTGCTTGATCAAGGCGTGGCAGCCGCGCGATTGCGGCGCGTGGATGGAGCCCGGAATCGCCCAGACCTCGCGCCCGGCCTCGTTGGCCAGACGGGCTGTGATCAGCGAGCCGCTACGCAGGGCCGCCTCCACCACAAGCGTGCCGCGCGCCAGCGCGGCGATCAGCCGGTTGCGCTGCGGAAAGTGCTCGGCCAGCGGTGGCGTGCCTGGCGCGTATTCGCTGAGCAGCGTGCCGTGCGTCGCAATGCGCCGGGCCAGCGCGCGGTGGCGGGCGGGGTAGCACTGGTCGAGCCCCGTGCCCACCACGGCCACGGTGCGCCCGCCAGCTGCCAGTGCGCCTTCATGCGCCGCGGCATCCACGCCCTGGGCCAGGCCCGACACCACCACCCAGCCGGCGCTGGCCAGTTCACGCGCGAAATGCTCGGCGTTGTCGCGGCCTTGTGCCGTGGGCTGGCGGCTGCCCACCACGGCAATGCACGGCGCGCTGAGCGCGGCCAGGTCGCCTTCGGCGTACAGCAGCAGCGGGGCGTCGGCCGCCTGCAGCAGCAGCGGGGGCCACGCCGGGTGGCCGAGGGTCAGCACGTGCCGCTGTTCGCCCCCTTGCAGCCAGGCTTGCGCCGCCTGCAGGCGCGCCGCAAACCCGGGTGGCTCGTGTTGCAGGGCTTCGGCCAGCTTCGGGCCCAGCAGGTCGCGCAGCACGGCGGGCGGGCTGGCCAGCACCGCGGCGGGCTCGCCCAAAGCCGCAAGCAGGCGGCGGGCCTTCTCTCGGCCCAGGCCCGGGGTTTCGAGGAGCCTGAACCAGGCTGCGAAATCGGCGGCGTCCAACGGAGCCATGGCCGGTGGGGCGCGCCGGGCCTGCGCCGGTTCAGCGCAGCCCGTTCAGGGCTGGGTGAAGCGGTCGCCCGCGCGCACCGGTTCCTGCACGCCCAGGATCAGCGCGTAGGACACACGCTCGAAGGTGCGGAAGACAAAGAGCGTGCCGTGTTTTTCATCCGGTAGCTGGATCGCTTCACGGCGCGCGCCAGTGGTGTCGGTGGTGGCCTTGCCGGCGCGCCAGAGCGCCAGCACGTGGCCGCGCTCCATGCCGTCGCGCTTGCCCTTGTTGATGCTGACGATCTGGTTCTGGCCGGCGCGCAGGCCATCGCCGTAGATGCCGACGATGCGGCCGTCCACCGGCGTGCCGGGAGCGCGCGGCACATAGGCCACGAGCTCCTGCATCGGCACTGGGCTCAGGCGGTCACCGACCACCACTTCCATGCGCGTGCTGGTGATGCGGAAGGTGTCGGGCACCAGCGTGCCACTGCCGCCGGCGCTGGCGAGCTGCGTTTCGCCCGCGCGCACGAACTCGGCGGTGCCGACGTAGCGGCCCTCGTAGCCCAGCACCTCGCGCGTGACGGGGTCGGTCAGCGGCACGAGCTGGCGGAAGAGGCGGAAATCACGTGCGCCAGCGAGATCGCCGCGAACGTAGGCCGTGTCGCCGCGGCCCATCATCACGCGGCCTTCCTGGGCCGAGACGATGCGCGGTGCGCTGCCGAGCGCGTTGTCGTCGAAGACCACCGCCTCGTTCAGGAAGGGGCCGATCAGGTGCACGGGAATGGCAGCGATGGCGCCGTTGTCCAGCAGCGAGCTGCGCACACGCGGTGACAGCTTCACGGTGTTGGTGGGCAGGCCGATCTCGCCATTGGCCACGCGCAGCGTGGCGCGGCCGTCGATCTTTTCCAGCACCAGCACCTGGCCCGGGTAGATGAGGTGCGGGTTGCGGATCTGCTGCAGGTTCATGCCCCACAGCTCGGGCCAGCGCCAGGCGCTCTTCAGGAACAGGCCCGAGATGCCCCAGAGCGTGTCGCCCGGCTGCACGGTGTGCGAATCGGGGGCGTTGGGCGCCAGGTCTTCCAGGGGCACGCCGGCCTGCGCCACGCGCTCGGCCGTGCCGCGCCACTCGGGCGTGATGGGCAGGCGGCTGGTCTGGGACAGGGCCGGTGCAGCCAGGCCCGCCAGCGTGAACAGGGCCAGGCCGTGAAGGGCGGCGGCGCGCAGACCCTGCGGCAAGGGGCGGGTGAGACGGGGGCTCACGCGGGGGCTCACGCGGTGGCTCATGGCGCTGGGGGTCTCCGGGCAGGTGCTCAGGCGGCGGCCGGTGTGAAAATACAAGCTCGGCCGGGGGGTCTAGGGGCTCCGGCAGATGATGGCGCGGAAACCAGCGGCGGGTTGAGACAAGTTGCACCGCGAAGTGCCTGCATCTGCCGCACGACAATGCTCATATGGTTTCACAGATTCTGCCCCTAAACCCTTGATGCCGCAAACAAACTGCCCCGCCGTGACAGCTGTCGCAAAGCCGCTTCAAGGCGCACGTTGTGCCTCATCCACAGCTGTTGCGAGCTGTTTCCTCACCCCCGAGCGCCCCTTCTGACATGGCCCGACTGAACATCCTTCGCTACCCCGACCCCCGCCTGCACACCGTGGCCCAGGCCGTGGCGGTGGTGGACGACCGCATCCGCCAGCTTGTCGACGACATGTTCGAGACCATGTACGACGCCGAAGGCGTGGGCCTGGCGGCCACGCAGGTGGACGTGCACGAGCGCGTCATCGTCATGGACACCAGCGAAGCGCACAACCGGCCGGTGGTGCTGATCAACCCGACGCTCACCTGGAAAAGCGAAGAGATGTCGGTGGCCGAAGAGGGCTGTCTCTCGGTGCCGCAAACCTACGACCGCGTGGAGCGCCACGCCCGCGTGAAGGTGCAGGCGCTCAACCGCGACGGCGAGCTCTTCGAGCTGGACGCCGAAGGCCTCTCGGCCGTGTGCGTGCAGCACGAGATGGATCACCTCATGGGCAAGGTCTTCGTCGAGTACCTCAGCTTTCTCAAGCGCGACCGCATCCGCACGAAGATGCTGAAGAAGCAGCGCGAAGAGCAGCGTGTCCGCTGACGCCGCCGGCCAGCTGAAGGGGCAACAGATGGCGGCAGGCCCGCTGGCAGGCCTGCGGGTCGGCTACGCCGGCACGCCCGAGTTCGCGCGCGTGGCGCTGCAGGCCTTGCTGGAGGCCGGCGCCACCGTGCCGCTGGTGCTGACCCAGCCCGACCGCCCGGCCGGCCGCGGCCTGAAGCTGCAGGCCTCGCCTGTCAAGCAGCTGGCGCAGGCCCACGGGCTGCCGCTGGCGCAGCCGCGCAGCCTGCGCCTGGATGGCAAGTACCCCGACGACGCCGCGGCCGCCCGGCAGGTGCTGCAGGCCGCCGCGCTCGACGTGATGGTGGTGGCCGCCTACGGGCTCATCCTGCCGGCCTGGGTGCTGACCACGCCGCGCCACGGCTGCCTGAACATCCACGGCTCGCTGCTGCCGCGCTGGCGCGGCGCCGCGCCCATCCAGCGCGCCATCGAGGCGGGCGATGCCGAAACCGGCATCACGCTGATGCAGATGGACGAGGGCCTGGACACCGGCGACATGCTGCTCATCGAGCCCACCCCCATCGGTGCCGAAGACACCACCACCACGCTGCACGACCGCCTGGCCGGCCTGGGCGCTCGGTTGATGGTGCAGGGCCTGCACCAGCTGCAGGCCGGCACGCTGCAGGCTGTGCCGCAGCCGGCCGAGGGCGCCACTTACGCCAGGAAGATCGAGAAGGCCGAAGCCCAACTCGACTGGCACGAGCCCGCCGCCGTGCTGGAGCGCCGGCTGCGCGCCTTCGACCCCTTCCCGGGCGGCGGCGTCGAGTGGCGGGGCCAGCCGATGAAGCTCTGGCGCGCCCGCGTGCTGGCCGACGCCGTGCCCGCGGGCACGGCCCCCGGCACCTGGCTGCCGCTGGGCGAAGGCCGGCTGGCG
>VYLK01000006.1_pt1 | contig 94427 bp, 85 predicted proteins | sample 5114321 | NCBI WGS metagenome assembly VYLK01 (sample SAMN12291792, study PRJNA351875) | freshwater metagenome | isolation source: freshwater lake | place: USA: Michigan, MSU2 Lake | collected 2011-08-16
CGCGGCTGGAGCCCGGCCGAGACCGCGGCGCGCACCAGCGCAAACGCGGTGGCAGCGCTGCCCAGGCTGGCGGCGCTGCCCGTGCGGCCCGCGCCCTCACCGCAGGAAGCCGTGGCTTGAAGGCACCGCCTGCCGAGGCCGACCGCCTGCAGGGCCTGCCGCCCGTGCTGGGCCGCCGCACCCGGCTGCTGGTGCTGGGCAGCTTCCCGGGCGTGGCTTCGTTGCAGGCGCAGCAGTACTACGCCCACCCGCGCAACCAGTTCTGGCCGCTGCTGGGTGCAATCTGGGGTCTGGACCTGCCAGCGCTGCCCTATGCGCAGCGCCTGTCCGCGGCGCGCGAGCGCGGCCTGGGTCTGTGGGATGTCTACGCCAGCTGCCGCCGCCGGGGCAGCCTGGACCAGGCCATCGAAGACGCCGAACTCAACGACCTCGCCAGCCTGCGCCGCCGCGCGCCGGCGTTGCGCTGCGTGGCCCACAACGGCGGTGAGTCGGCGCGCACGCGCAAGCTCGTCGCCGCGCTGGGCTACACCGTGATGCGGCTGCCCTCCACCAGCCCGGCCAATGCCAGCTGGTCTTTCGAACGCAAGCTGGCCGCCTGGCGCGCCGCTTTTGAGCAGGCCGGGCTGACCGAACCCGCCGCCCTGTCTTCACTTTCCACGCTGAACGCAGCACCGACCCCGTGACAAAAAAAGCCACCCGCACCCCCCGCACCCTGCCCGCCGTGACGCTGTCGGAAGACGACGGCGTGCGCTACCTGCACCTGGACAGCATCTGGATCCAGGGCGGCATGCGCATCAAGAAGCCGCAGGTGGTGGAGATCGATTACGTGCAGCGCATGCTGGCGGCACTGCTGTGGCTGCCCACAGACGCGCTGGGCGGCGGCCAGGCCGTGCAACTGGGCCTGGGTGCCGGCGCGCTCACCCGCTTCACGGCGGTGCAGCTGAAGATGGCCACCACGGTGGTGGAGATCAACCCGCAAGTGATTGCCGTCAACGCCAGCCACTTCCACCTGCCGGCCGCGGCCGAGGTGGTGCGCGGCGATGCGGCCGACTGGCTGGCCCAGGCCACGCCCGGCAGCGTGCGCCTGCTGCATGTGGATCTGTACGACGAAGAGGCCGCCGCCCCGGTGCTGGACGGCGAAGACTTCTACCGCGCCTGCCGCGATGCGCTGGAAGAAGGCGGGGTGATGAGTGTCAATCTCTTCGGCAGGCACGCCAGCTTCCATGGCAGCATCTCCCGCATTGCCGCCGCTTTTGGCAGCCACCAGGTCTGGAGCCTGCGCCCCACGCGCGAAGGCAACACCGTGGTGGTGGCCGGGCGCGGTGTGGTGGTGCCGGAACGTGACGCCCTCACGGCCCGTGCCGTGCACCTGGAACAGCGCTACGGCCCCCTGGGGCTGCTGGCGCGCAAATGGCTGCGCATGGTGCGGCCCTACCAACCCCAGCCTGCCGCCGACGCCGCCGCCCCATGAACAAAGCCATCTCCGCCGCGCCCGCTGCCACCGCCAGCGCCCGCCCCAGCACGCTGCCGCCCAGCGGCCGCTTGGAGTGGCCGGTGTTGCTGGAGTGGTTGCGTGAAGACGGCTGGATCAGCGCCGAAGACGCCGAGCAGGTGGGCGCGCGTTTCCGCGCCGGTCCGTCGAGCCTGCACGCGCTGGTGCGCCTGGGTGCGGCGGGCTTGAGCCATGCCGGCAACGGGCGCGTGCTGGACACCGAGGCCCTGACTGAATGGCTGGCCGGCCGCAGCGGCCTGGGCTACCTGCGCATCGACCCGTTGAAGGTGGAAGTGGGCCGCGTGGCCGACGTGATGAGCGTGCAGTACGCCGAGCTGCGCCGCGCCTTGCCGCTCAGCCTCGGCAGCACCGAAGTCGTCATCGCCACGGCCGAGCCCTTCGACACCGCCTGGGTGCCCGAGATCGAGACCCACACGCGCCGCCCGGTGCGCCTGGTGGTGGCCAACCCGGAAGACGTGCGCCGCTACACCACCGAGTTCTATGCGCTGGCGCGCAGCGTGCGGGCCGCGCAGAAGAGCGGCGAGAACGCCACCAGCGCCAGCTTCGAGCAGCTGGTGGAACTGGGCAAGGCCAACAAGACGCTGGACGCCAACGACCAGGGCGTGGTGCAGGTGGTCGACTGGCTGTGGCAGTACGCCTTCGACCAGCGCGCCAGCGACATCCACCTGGAGCCGCGGCGCGACAAGGGCGCCATCCGCTTCCGCATCGACGGCGTGCTACACACCGTCTACCAGGTGCCGCTGACGGTGATGAGCGCGATGACCGCGCGCATCAAGCTGCTGGGCCGCATGGACGTGGTGGAGAAGCGCCGCCCGCTGGACGGCCGCATCAAGACACGCCGCCCCGATGGCGTGGAAGGCGCAGGCGCCGAGGTGGAGATGCGTTTGTCAACGCTGCCCACCGCCTTCGGCGAGAAGATGGTGATGCGCATCTTCGACCCCGACGCCACCGTCAAGGGCCTGGCCGCCCTGGGCTTTGCCGAGCACGAGGCGCAGGCCTGGCAGCAGCTGATCAAGCGGCCGCACGGCATCATCCTCGTCACCGGCCCCACGGGCAGCGGCAAGACCACCACGCTTTACAGCACGCTGCGCCAGCTGGCCACGGAAGAGGTCAACGTCTGCACCATCGAAGACCCCATCGAGATGATCGAGCCGGCCTTCAACCAGACGCAGGTGCAGTCCGCCGTGGACATGGGCTTCACCGAAGGCCTACGCGCGCTGATGCGGCAGGACCCGGACATCATCATGGTCGGCGAGATCCGCGATCTGGCCACGGCCGAGATGGCCATCCAGGCCGCGCTCACGGGCCACCTCGTCTTCAGCACGCTGCACACGAACGACGCCGTGGGCGCCATCACCCGCCTGGCCGACCTGGGCGTGCCCAGCTACCTCATCAGCGCCACCGTCATCGGCGTGCTGGCGCAGCGACTGGCGCGCACGCTGTGCCCGGCCTGCAAGGCGCGGGATGAGAGCATCACGCGCGAATCGCTGCACGAGGCTGTCAAGCCCTGGCGCCTGTCGGGCGGCGTGCGGCCCTACAAGGCCGTGGGCTGCCTGGAGTGCCGCCACACCGGCTACCGCGGCCGTGCCGGCCTCTACGAACTGCTGGTGATGACGGACGCCTCGCGCGCCGCCGTGCACCCTGCGCTGGATGCCAGCGCGCTGCGCCGCCAGGCCATGCGCGACGGCATGCGCCCGCTGCGCCTGGCCGGCGCCATGAAGGTGGCCGAGGGCCTGACGACGATGGAAGAAGTGCTGGGCAACACGCCGCAGATCGAGCGCTGAGGGCCGCCCCGACCCGGCCTCGCCCCGGGGTGGCCCCCCCTGCCGCCTTACGTGGAAACCACAGCCGGTCCCAGAGGTCGCGTCCCTAGAATCCCGCCGCAACACAGGTTGTCGCCCCTTGCAGGGCAGGCAGCACCCGCGCCGGTATTCGAGGAGACGAGGCTTGAAGATCAAGAGCGAGAAGGACTTCTGGTCCGGACTCATGTTCATCGCGGTGGGCCTGGGCTTTGCCTGGGGTGCCACCGAGTACAGCTTCGGCTCGTCGGCCCGCCCGGGGCCGGCCTACTTCCCCTTCGGCCTGGGCATCCTGATGGCGGTGCTGGGCGCCATGGTGCTGTTCAAGGCGCTCACCTTCGAGGTGGAAGGTGGCGACAAGATCGGCCCCTGGGCCTGGAAACCCTTGGTCGTGATCGTGGCCTCGGTGGCGGGCTTCGGCTTCCTGCTGCCCAAGCTGGGCATGGTGATCTCGCTGCCCTTGCTGGTGTTTGCCGCTGCTGCCGCCGGTGACGAGTTCCGCTGGAAGGAAGCGCTGGTGAATGCCGTGCTGCTGACGGCCATGAGCTGGGGCATCTTCATCAAGGGGCTGTCGCTGACGATCCCCCTGTGGCCTGTTTTCCTGGCGAAGTGAGAGCGAGACCATGGAACTTCTGAACAACCTCGCGCTCGGTTTCGGCGTCGCCTTCACCTTCACCAACCTGGCCTACGCCTTCGGCGGCGCGCTGCTGGGCACGCTGATCGGCGTGCTGCCCGGCCTGGGCCCGGTGGCCACCATCGCGATGCTGCTGCCCAGCATCTACGCGCTGGACGCCACGCCGGCGCTCATCATGCTGGCCGGCATCTACTACGGCGCGCAGTACGGCGGCAGCACCACCGCCATCCTCATCAACGTGCCGGGTGAAAGCAGCTCGGTCGTCACCGCGCTCGACGGCTACAAGATGGCCCGCAAGGGCCGCGCCGGCGCCGCGCTGGCCGCTGCCGGCCTGGGCAGTTTCTTCGCCGGTTGCGTGGGCACCATCATCATCGCGGCCTTCGCGCCGCCGCTCACCGAGCTGGCCTTCAAGTTCGGCCCGGCCGAGTACTTCAGCCTGATGGTGCTGGGCCTCATCGGCGCCGTGGTGCTGGCCTCGGGCTCGCTGGTCAAGGCCATCGCGATGATCCTCTTCGGCCTGCTGCTGGGCCAGATCAACACCGACGTGATCTCGGGTGTGCCGCGCTACAGCTTCGACATCGCCGAGCTCACCGACGGCATCGGCTTCGTGGCCATCGCCATGGGCATCTTCGGTTTCGGCGAGATCATCGCCAACCTCGGCCAGCCGGCCGAGAACCGCGAGGTCTTCACCAAGGATGTGAAAGGCCTGTGGCCTACGCGGCAGGACTTCAGCAACGCTTGGCCTTCGGTGCTACGCGGCACCACGCTGGGCTCCATCCTGGGCGTGCTGCCGGGCGGTGGTGCGCTGCTGTCGTCCTTCGCGGCCTACACGCTCGAGAAGAAGATGCGCATGAAGCCGGGCGAGGTGCCCTTCGGCGAAGGCAACATCCGCGGTGTGGCGGGGCCCGAGTCGGCCAACAACGCGGGTGCGCAGACCAGCTTCATCCCGATGCTCACGCTGGGCATCCCGCCCAACGCCGTGATGGCGCTGATGGTGGGCGCGATGACGATCAAGGGCATCCAGCCCGGCCCGCAGGTGATGACGAACAACCCCGAGTTGTTCTGGGGCCTGATCGCCAGCATGTGGGTGGGCAACGCCATGCTGATCATCCTGAACCTGCCGCTCATCGGCATCTGGATCAAGCTGCTGACCGTGCCCTACCGCTTCCTGTTCCCGGCGATCATGGCTTTCTGCTGCATCGGCCTGTACACGCTGAACAACAACAACTTCGACGTCTTCATGGGCGCCGGGTTCGCGATCGTGGGCTACATCTTCTACAAGCTGGGCTGTGAGCCGGCACCGCTGCTGCTGGGCTTCATCCTCGGGCCCATGATGGAAGAGAACCTGCGCCGCGCGCTGCTGCTGAGCCGCGGCGACTGGAGCACCTTCATGACGCGCCCGCTCTCGGCCAGCCTGCTGGTGGCGGCGGCGCTGATGATCATCGTGGTGATGCTGCCCTCCATCAAGAACAAGCGCGAAGCGGCTTTCAAAGATGCAGACTGACAGCGGCGGCAGGCTCCCTGCCGCGCTGTCTCCCCTCCAAGGCCCCGTGTTCCGGGGCCTTTGGTTTGCCTGGTTCGCGGCGAACCTGACGATGTGGATGAACGACGTCGCGGCCGCCTGGCTGATGACGACGCTGACCACCAGCCCGGTGATGGTTGCGCTGGTCTCCACCGCGAGCACTTTGCCGGTGTTCCTGCTCGGCCTGCCCAGCGGCGCGCTGGCCGACATCCTCGACCGCCGCCGCTACTTCGCGGCCACGCAGCTGTGGGTGAGCGTGAACGCGCTGGTGCTCGCCGGCCTGGCCCTGGCTGGCGCGCTGACGGCACCGCTGCTGCTGGTGCTGACCTTCACCAACGGCATCGGCCTGGCGCTGCGCTGGCCGGTGTTCGCGGCCATCGTGCCGGGCATCGTCAGCCGCGCCGAACTGCCGGCGGCGCTGGCGCTCAACGGCATCGCGATGAACCTCTCGCGCGTGGTGGGCCCGGCCATCGCCGGCGCGCTGCTGGCGGCCGTCAGCCCGGCGGCGGTGTTCGTGCTCAACACGCTGCTGGCCGGCGTGGCCTTCGTGCTCGTGCTGCGCTGGAAGAGCGAGCCGCGCACCAGCGCGTTGCCGGGCGAGCGTTTCCTGGGCGCCATGCGCACGGGTCTGGTCTACGCGCAGCAGAGCCCGCGGCTGAAGCTCATCCTGCTGCGTGTGTTCCTGTTTTTCCTGCAGGCCAGCGCGCTGATGGCGCTGCTGCCGCTGGTGGCGCGCGGCTTGCACGGCGGCGGCCCGGGCACCTTCACGCTGATGCTCTCGGCCGTGGGCTTGGGGGCCATCGTCGCGGCGCTGTGGTTCCCGCGGCTGCGCGCGCGCTACGACCGCGACCAGTTCGTGCGCTTCGGCAGCGCCGCCCACGCAGCACTGAGCGTGCTCATCGTCGCCGTGCCTGAGCTGTGGGTGGCGCTGCCGGCCATGGTGCTGGTGGGCATGTGCTGGATCAGCGTGGCGAACTCGCTGACGGTCAGCGCGCAGATGGCCATGCCCAACTGGGTGCGCGCGCGCGGCATGAGCATCTACCAGATGGCGCTGATGGGCGGCTCGGCTGCGGGCTCGCTGCTCTGGGGCCAGGTGGCCGCGCAGCTGGGCGTGCAGGGCGCGGTGCTCTGTTCAGCCGGCCTGGGCCTGGTGCTGCTGCTGGCCCTGCGCCGGCTGACGGTGGAAGGCGGCGAGGAGATCGACTTCAGCCCGGCCGCGGTGCGCGCCGCCCCCGAGCCGGCCTTCCCGGTGGCGCCCGATGAAGGCCCGGTGATGGTGACGCTGGAGTACCAGATCGACCCCGCCCGCGCGGCCGATTTCGCGGCGGTGATGCAGCGCACGCGCCGCGCCCGCCTGCGCCAGGGCGCGCTGAGCTGGGGCCTGTTCCGCGACGTGGCCGTGCCTGGCCGCTACATCGAGTACTTCGTCGACGAGAACTGGGTGGAGCACCAGCGCCGGCTGGAGCGCTTCACCGCCTTCGACGCCGAACTGCGCACGCAGCGCATGGCCTTCCACCTGGGCCTCGAGCCACCGCTGCTGCGCCGCTATGTGGGCGACGGCAGCCTGCCACCCACCAGTCTCCTGCAGTGATCGCGAGGGCCGGCGATACTCCGCGCCGGCCTTTGCCCGCGCCCCACCTCCACTTCCGGCCCCCACCATGACCCACGCCTTCGACTGGAGCACCGGCTACGCCAGCCAGCGCTCGCCCGTGTTCGCCCGCAACGTCGTGTCCACCTCGCACCCGTTGGCGGCCCAGGCCGGCCTGCGCATGCTGCAGAACGGTGGCAACGCGGTGGATGCCGCCATCGCCACCGCCGCGGTGATGACCATCGTCGAGCCCTGCAGCAACGGCCTGGGGTCGGATGCCTTCTGCATCCTCTGGGACGGGAAGGCACTGCACGGCCTGAACGCCAGCGGTTGCGCGCCGCAGGGCTGGACGCCCGAGTACTTCAGGGCCAAGTACGGCGCCGACGCCAAGGCACCGGCCAAGCGCGGCTGGGACAGCGTCACCGTGCCCGGCGCCGTGTCGGCCTGGGCCGCGCTGAGCCAGCGCTTCGGCAAGCTGCCTTTCGCCGACCTCATGGCCCCGGCCATCGAGGTGGCCGAGCGCGGCTACGCCGTGCCCGTCATCGTGCAGAGCAAGTGGGCCAACGCCGCAGCGCTGCCCGAGATCACCGAGCAGCCCGGCTTCGCGCAGGCCTTCATGCCCCATGGCCGCGCGCCACACGTGGGCGAACTCTTCCAGTTCAAGGAAGCGGCGCGCACGCTGAAGCTGATTGCGCAGACCAAGGGCGAAGCCTTCTACCGCGGCGAGGTGGCCGAGGCCGCCGCCGCACACGCCAAGGCCCACGGCGGCGTGATGACCGCGGCCGACTTCGCGGCCTACCAGCCCGAGTGGGTGACGCCCATCTCGCGCGATTACCGCGGTTACACCATGCACGAGATCCCGCCGAACGGGCAGGGCATCGCGGCGCTCATCGCGCTGGGCATCCTCGAGAAGTTCGACATGGCCGGCCTGAAGGTGGACAGCGCCACCAGCCAGCACCTGCAGATCGAGGCCATGAAGCTGGCCTTCGCCGATGTCTACGCCTACGTGGGCGAGCCGCGCAGCATGCTTCTCAAGCCCGAGCAGATGCTGGACGACGCCTACCTCGCCAGCCGCGCCAAGCTGATCGACCCGCACAAGGCGCAGGACTTCGGCCCCGGCCACGGCCCCACGGGCGGCACCATCTACCTCACGGCGGCCGACGAGAGCGGCATGATGGTCAGCTTCATCCAGAGCAACTACATGGGTTTCGGCTCGGGCATCGTGGTGCCGGGCTACGGCCTGAGCCTGCAGAACCGCGGCCACGGCTTCACGCTCGACCCCACGCGCGACAACCTGGTGGGCCCGGGCAAGCGGCCCTTCCACACCATCATTCCCGCCTTCCTCACGAAGGGCGGCGCGCCGGTGATGAGCTTCGGCATCATGGGCGGCGACATGCAGCCACAGGCGCACATGCAGACCCTGGTGCGCATGCTCGATTACCGCCAGCACCCGCAGGCGGCCTGCGACGCGCCGCGCTGGCGCTTCTTCGGCGGCACGGTCAACCTCGAGCCGGGCTTCGATGCCGCATCGGCCGATGGCCTGCGCGCCCTGGGCCACCGCATCGCGCCCTTCACCGACAGCTACCAGGACTACGGCGCCGGCCAGTTCATCTGGCGCCTGGACGAAGGGCAAGGCGACGTGAGCGTGCGCGGTTACGCCGCCGCCAGCGACCCGCGCCGCGACGGCCAGGCCGCTGGCTTCTGACCCTGCTGAGCGCCGGTGAGCGTGGCCTCCGGTGCTGCAGCGCGCGTGCCCACTGCCGGCCTGCTGCTGGCGGCGGGCGGTGCCATCGCGTTCTCGGCCAAGGCCATCATCGTCAAGCTGGCCTACCGGCATGGCGTGGATGCGGTCACGCTCATCATGTACCGCATGCTGTTCGCGATGCCGCTGTTCGCCGGGCTGGCGTGGTGGGCCGGCCGCGGCAAGCCGCCGCTGACCCGGCGCGACTTGCTCGTCGTGAGCGGTCTTGGCTTCAGCGGCTACTACCTCGCGAGTTTTCTCGATTTCGCGGGGCTGCAGTACATCAGCGCCAGCCTGGAGCGGCTGATCCTCTACCTCAACCCGACGCTGGTGCTGCTCTTCGGTGTGCTCTTCTTTGGCCAGCGGGTGCAGCCGGCGCAGCCGTGGGCGCTGGCGGTCAGCTACGCGGGCGTGCTGCTGGTCTTCGGCCACGAGGTGACGATCACCGGGCCGCACACGGTGCTGGGTGCGGCGCTGGTCTTCGGCAGCGCGGTGAGCTATGCCGTCTACCTGGTCTACAGCGGGCAGGAGGTGAAGCGCCTGGGGGCACTGCGGCTCACCGGCTGGGCCTCGCTCGTAGCCTGCGGGCTGTGCCTGCTGCAGTTCGTGCTGCTGCGCCCCCTGAGTGCGGCTGTGGTGGCGCCCGAGGTGCTGTGGCTGAGCTTGCTGAACGCCACGCTGTGCACCTTCGCGCCGGTGGTGATGGTGATGCTGGCCATCGAGCGCGTGGGCGCCACGCTGGCCGCCCAAGTGGGCATGATCGGCCCGCTGTCGACCGTGCTGATGGGCGTGTTCATTCTCGGTGAACCGATGAATCTCTGGATCGTGGCCGGCACCGTGCTGGTCTTGCTGGGGGTGGGCCTGCTGGCCCGCGCCCGTACCCCTGTTGGAGAGGCTTGAAACACATGGACTTGGGCATTGCAGGCAAGTGGGCGCTGGTGTGCGCCGCGAGCAAAGGGCTGGGCAAGGGCTGCGCCGCCGCCCTGGTGAAGGAAGGCGTGAACGTCGTCATCACCGCACGCGGCGCCGAGGCGCTCGAAGCCACCGCGGCCGAACTGCGCGCGCTGAACCCCGCCGTGCAGGTGCGCGCCGTGGCCGGCGACATCACCACGCCCGAGGGGCGCGCCGCGGCGCTGGCCGCCTGCCCGCAAGTGGACATCCTGGTCAACAACGCCGGCGGCCCGCCGCCCGGCGACTTCCGCGACTGGGACCGCCAGGCCTGGCTGAAGGCGCTGGACGCGAACATGCTCACGCCCATCGAGCTGATCAAGGCCGTGGTGGACGGCATGGCCGAGCGCGGCTTCGGCCGCATCGTCAACATCACCAGCGGCGCGGTGAAGGCGCCCATCGACATCCTGGGCCTGAGCAACGGCGCGCGTTCGGGGCTGACGGGTTTCGTCGCCGGCCTGGCGCGCCAGCCCAAGCTGGCGGGGCGCAACGTGACGATCAACAACCTGCTGCCCGGCGCCTTCGACACCGACCGCCTCAAGACCACGCTGGCCGGCGCGGCCGCCAAGACCGGTCAGCCCATCGAGGCCATCGCCGAAGCGCGCAAGCAGCAGGCGCCAGCGCGGCGCTTCGGCATGGCCGATGAGTTCGGGGCTTACTGCGCCTTCCTGTGCAGCGCGCATGCGGGCTTCGTCGTCGGGCAGAACCTGCTCACCGACGGCGGCGCCTACGGCGGCACCTTCTAGGTCTTCGATGCCCCGCGGCTCGACACCGCGATGCCCGCGACGATGAGCACGAAGGCCAGCGCGTGGAAGGGCTGCGGGCTCGTGCCCAGCACCGCGGCCGAGAGCAGCGCCGCGAACAGCGGCGTGAGGTTGCCGAAGAAGGCCGCCAGCGCCGGGCCGCCCTGCGCCACCGCCAGGCCCCAGGCACGGTAGGCCAGCACAGACGCGCCCACCGAGACGTAGACCGTGGCCGCCAGCAGCGGCCAGCCCCATTGCACGGGCACGGCTTGCGCCCCCGGCCAGGCCTGTTCGGCCCCCGCGAAAGCCGCCGCCAGCGGCAGGCCGAAGAGCACCTGCAGCAGCAGCAGGCCGGCCCAGTCCCAGCCCTGGTCGGCGCGCGGGCGTGCTTCGCCTTGCATGTGGGCCGGCGGCCGCGCCAGCAGCCAGCTGTAGACGGCCCAGCCGATGGCGGCGGCCAGCACCAGCAGATCACCGGCCACGAACTGCACCTGCAGCAGCACCGCCAGCGAACCGCGGCCCAGCACCACCAATACGCCGCTCAGCCCCAGCGCCGCGCCCAGCAGCTGGCGCAGGCGGGGCTTCTCGCCGAAGAACAGCGCCCCCACGGCCAGCATCCACACCGGCGTGCTGCTGGCCACCAGCGTCACGTTCAGGGGCGTGGAGGTCACCAGCGCCGCGTACTGCAGCGCGTTGTACAGGCCCACGCTCAGCGAGCCGATGGCCAGCAGGTAGCCCCAGCGCTGCGTGATGCGCGAGGCCGGCCGCAACGCCCGCCAGGCCAGCGGCAGCAGCAGCACCAGCGCGAGCAGCCAGCGCAGCAGGTTGAAGGTGAGCGGCGGCACGAGGTCCACCACGAGGCGGCCGACGATGGCATTGCCGGCCCACATCAGCGGCGGCACCGTCATCAGCAGGGCCAGGCGCGGTGTCAGCGCCATGGCTGCACCCCGGTGTTCGCGGCGGGGCTCACGCCGCCTCGGGGCGCCACGCGCCGCAGTTCCAGCATTGCTCGAACGGGCCCTCGACGATCTCGTTGCAGCCGCGGCAGTGCCAGCGCTGCTCGGGCGCGGCCTGCCAGGCGGCCATCAGCGCCAGGGCCGGGGCGTGGTGCCGGTCGTCCTCCACCCACACCTCGGGCAGGCACTGGTCGGGCGGCAGTTCACCGGCGATGCCGCTGGTGTAGGCGCGCTGCACGCGGGCCGGGAAGCCCGCGCCGCTGATCTGGTCGGCCCACAGCGTGGCCAGCAGCAGGTTGGGGGCTTGGAGCAGGCGCTTCATCGGTCGGCCGATGTTGCCACGCAGCGCCGATGGCCGTGGCCTGCGGTCGGCGCGGCGATGGCTTACGCTCCTGCTGCCCAAAAGCGCCCGCAGGTGCTGCATACCGACCCACCCGAGGAGACTTCCGTGTCGCGAGCCATCCAGATCACCGCCTACGGCGGCCCCGAACAACTGCAACTGGTCGACCTGCCCGTGGGCGAGCCCGGGCCGGGCGAGATCCGCATCCGCCACGAGGCCTGCGGCCTGAACTTCATCGACGTCTACCAGCGCACCGGCCTCTACGCTAACCCGCTGCCGCTGACGCTGGGCATGGAAGGCGCCGGCATCGTCGAGGCGGTGGGCGAGGGCGTCACGCACCTGTGCGTGGGCGACCGCGCGGCCTACGCCAGCCAGCCCCCCGGTGCGTATTGCGAGCGCCGCGTGATGCCGGCCAAGTGCGTGGTGCAGCTGCCCGAAGGCATCAACTTCGACACCGCGGCCGGCATGATGCTCAAGGGTCTGACGGCGCAGTACCTGCTGAACAAGACGCGGCCGGTGGAAGGCCTGGAGCCCGGCGACTTCGTGCTGTTCCATGCCGCCGCCGGCGGCGTGGGCCTGATCGCCTGCCAGTGGGCGAAGGCCCTGGGCCTGCAGCTCATCGGCACCGCCGGCAGCGCCGCCAAGTGCCAGCTCGCGCTGGAGCACGGCGCGGCGCACGCCATCGACTACAGCCGCGAAGACTTCGTCGCCCGCGTGAAGGAGATCACCGGCGGCAAGGGCGTGAAGGTGGTCTACGACTCGGTGGGCAAGGACACCTTCGAGAAGAGCCTGGACTGCCTGCGCCCCTTCGGCCTGATGGCCTGCTTCGGCAATGCCAGCGGCCCCGTGCCGCCCTACTACCCGGGCAACCTGGGCCCCAAGGGCAGCCTCTACCTCACGCGCCAGACCCTGTTCACGCACATCGCCACGCGCGAGAGCACGCAGAAGATGGCCGACGACCTGTTCGGCATGGTGCTGGCGGGGAAGGTGAAGATCCGCATCGACCAGCGCTACCCGCTGGCCGAAGCCGCGACTGCGCACCGCGAGCTGGAAGCCCGCAAGACCACGGGTTCGACGGTCCTGCTGCCGTAAAAGAAAAACCGGCCCGCATGGGGCCGGTTCATCGTGCCAGCCGCTAGCGGCCGGTTTCTCTCATTGAGAGAATTTGTAGTCGGTCTTGGCCTTGCTGCGCAGTGACTCTTGATACTGCTGCAGCTTTTGCTGCTCCATGCGCTGCTTGAGCTGGGCCTTCACTTCGTCGAAGGCCGGGAAGCTGGCTTCGCGCGTGTCTTCCAGACGGATGATGTGGAAGCCGAACTGGCTCTTCACCGGCACGTCGGTCATCTCGCCCTTCTTCAGCTTCTGCAGCGCGCCGCCGAACTCGGGCACGTAGCTCTCGGGCTTGGCGAAGTCGAGGTCGCCGCCTTGCTCGGCCGAGCCGGTGTCCTTGCTCTTGGCCTTGGCCAGGTCTTCGAACTTGGCGCCGCCCTTGATCTGGGCGATCAGCGCCTTGGCCTCGTCTTCCTTCTCCACCAGGATGTGGCGGGCGCGGTACTCGGTGCCCGTGGACGCGGCCTTGAACTTCTCGTACTCGGCCTTGGCGGCTTCGTCGCTGATGGGGTTCTTCTTGCGGTAGTCCTCGAAGAGCTCGCGGATCAGCAGGCTCTCGCGGGCCAGCGCCATCTGCGCGGCGAACTCGGGGCTGGCGGCCAGGCCCTTGCGGGCGGCTTCCTGCGTGAAGATCTCGCGCAGCACGACCTGGTCACGCGCCTGGGCCTGCAGTTCGGGCGTGAGCTGCTGGCCGGCGCGCTGGGCCTGCTGCAGCAGGGTGTCGACACGCGCCTTGGGCACGGCCTTGCCGTTGACGGTGGCGATGTTCTGCGCCTGCGCGGCCAGCGGCGCTGCGGCAGCCAGGGCGATGCTCAGGATCAGGGCGGCGCGCGCGGCAGGGGTCTTCGACTTCATGGACGGAGGAACTTTCGAGGTGGTGCCACCGACCAGGGCGGCGATGCGAGGAAGTTCGCGCTTGGAGCGCGGGCACGGCGAAGAAGTTTCTTCAAGCCTCGCCGGGGGCCTTGGCGACGATGGCCAGGGCATGCACGCCCTGGGCCGCCAAAGGGCCAAGGGCATCATACACAAGGCGATGTCGCGCCACGCGGGCCAGCCCGGTGAAGCGCGGGCTGCTGATCTGCACGCTGAAATGCCGCCCTTCTCGCGCGCCGGCATGCCCGGCGTGCAGGTGGCTGTCGTCCTGCACCTGCAGCGCGGTGGGCTGCAGCGCGGCGTGCAGGCGTGTGTGGATCTCGTCGGCGGTCATGGCTTCAAGCGCCCTGGCTGCCGCCAGCCGCGTCGTCGGCGGCCGGCTTGAAATCGATGGCCGCCGAGTTGATGCAGAAGCGCTCGCCCGTGGGTTCGGGGCCGTCTTCGAACACGTGCCCGAGGTGGCTGCCGCAGTTGTGGCAGCGCACCTCCACGCGCACCATGCCGTGGCTGGTGTCGACCACGCGTTCCACCACCTCGCTGTTGATGGGCTGCCAGTAGCTCGGCCAGCCGCAGCCGGCATCGAACTTGGTGCCGCTCTCGAACAGCGGCGTGCCGCAGCCCACGCAGTTGTAGCGGCCGTCGTCGAAGTGGTCCCAGTACTTGCCGGTGAAGGCGCGCTCGGTGGCGGCGTGGCGTGCCACGCGGTACTGCATGGGGTCGAGCTCGGCGCGCCATTGCTCGTCGGTCTTGCGCACCGGGTAGCGCGGGTCGTCGTGGTCGTGGGGGTGTGAGGCCATGGTGTGGGGCGGTGAGGAAGCCCGCATTGTCCGCCTGCGCGCACCGGCAAGGGGCGTGTGCGGGCATGGCGGCTGGCGCGCTTGTCGCTGTGGCGACAAGCCCGTTCGGGGTAGTCCCTGAGGGTTGGGGACATGCAGTTCAGATACCTTCCATGTGTTCTGCGGTTCACCAGGAGACAACATGAAACTGAAGCGGACTTTCCTCAGCATCGCCCTCGGCAGCGCGATGGTTCTCGGCAGCAGCGCAGCACTTGCGCAGAAGGGCGAGACCGTCAAGATCGCCTGGATCGACGCGCTCACCGGCCTGACGGCCGCCACCGGCCAGAACCAGCTCAAGGGCTTCCAGTTCATGGCCGAGCAGTTCAACAAGGGCAACCCGGCCGGCGTGAAGTTCGAGGTCGTGTCCTTCGACAACAAGCTCAGCCCGCAGGAAACCGTCAACGCCCTGCAGGCCGCCATCGACCAGGGCATTCGCTACGTCGCACAGGGCACCGGTTCGGGCCCCGCCGCAGCCATCATCGATTTCCTGAACAAGTACAACGAGCGCAACCCCGGCAAGGAGGTCGTGTTCCTGAACTACGCCGCGGTCGACCCCTCGCTGACCAACGAGAAGTGCAGCTTCTGGCACTTCCGCTTCGACGCCGACACCTCCATGAAGATGGAGGCGCTGACCACCTTCATGAAGGACGACAAGGCCGTCAAGAAGGTCTACCTGATCAACCAGAACTACTCGCACGGCCAGCAGGTCGTGAAGTACGCCAAGGAGAACCTGGCGCGCAAGCGGCCTGACATCCAGATCGTCGGCGAAGACCTCACGCCGCTGGCGCAGACGCGCGACTTCGCGCCCTACATCGCCAAGATCAAGGCCAGCGGCGCCGACACCGTCATCACCGGCAACTGGTCTTCCGACCTGACGCTGCTGGTGAAGGCCGCCAACGACGCCGGTCTCAACGCGAAGTTCTACACCTACTACGCCAGCGTCAGCGGCACCCCGGCAGCCCTGGGCGCCGGGTCGGCCGGCCGTGTGTACCAGGTGGGCGTGATGAACTTCGAGAACCCGGCCGCCCGCAAGGTGATGGACGAGTACAAGGCCAAGTTCAACGACGACTTCTACACGGCCCAGATCTTCAACGTCTACACGATGCTGAGCGCCGCGATGGTGAAGGCCAAGAGCACGGCCCCCATCAAGGTGGCCGCAGCGATGGGTGGCCTGGAAGTGCCCAGCTGGGGCGGCACCGTCACCATGCGCAAGTCTGACCACCAGCTGCAGCAGGCGGTGCACATGACCGTGTGGCAGAAGGCCGGCGCCAAGCCCTTCGACTACAGCGTCGAGAACACCGGCTTCAACTTCCGCAACGTGAAGACCTATGAGCCATACGTGGCCAGCACGCCCACGTCGTGCCAGATGAAGCGCCCGGCGGGCCTGTAAAGCCAGCGCTGCCAGCAAACGGGCCCTGAGGAGCTCGCTCCGCAGGGCCCTTTTTGCGGGCCTCACTTCTCCGCTCCAGCCCACGGATTCCCGCCTTGGACCAACTGCTCATCAACGTCCTGAACGGCATCAGCGCCGGGCTGCTGCTGTTCATGCTCAGCTCCGGGCTGACGCTCATCTTCAGCATGATGGGCGTGCTGAACTTCGCGCACGCCAGCTTCTACATGGTGGGCGCGTACATCGCCTACTCGCTGACCAAGATCATCGGCTTCTGGCCGGCGCTGTTCATTGCGCCGCTGCTGGTGGGCACGCTGGGGGCGCTTTTCGAGCGCACGGCCCTGCGCCGTGTGCACAAGTTCGGGCATGTGCCCGAACTGCTCATCACCTTCGGCCTGAGCTTCGTGGTGCTGGAGCTCGTCAAGCTCGTCTGGGGCTTGTCGTCGGTGCCCTTTCCGCCACCGGCGCTGCTGCAGGGCCCGGCCTTCACGCTGGTGCAGAGCCCGGCCGACGGCATGCACATGCTGTGGGGCGTGGCCCCGGCCGGCACCTGTGGTGTCGAGGTGGCCGGCGGCCTGACCAAGTGCTCGACCTTCCCCGCCACGCGCTTCTTCATGATGGTGGTGGCGCTGGTGATGCTGCTGGCCTTGTGGCTGCTGCTCACGCGCACCCGCATCGGCCTCGTCATCCAGGCCGCGCTCACGCACCCTGAGGCCGTGGAGGCCCTGGGCCACAACGTGCCGCGCGTGCTGATGCTGGTGTTCGGCAGCGGCTGCGGCCTGGCCGGGCTGGCAGGCGTGATCGGCGGTGTGACCTTCGTCACCGAGCCCTCGATGGCCACCATCGTCGGCAGCATCATCTTCGTGGTGGTGGTGGTCGGCGGCATGGGCTCGCTGGCCGGGGCCTTCGTCGCCTCGCTGCTCATCGGGCTGCTGCAGACGCTGCCGCTGACGGTGGACAAGAGCCTGGCCGACCTCGCCCGCCTCATCGGCTGGGCCGTGACGCCCTCGAATTTCGCTTATCCGATCCTGAAGATCACGCTGGCCCAGGCGGCACCCATCCTGCCCTACCTGCTGCTGGTGCTGATCCTGATCTTCCGGCCCAAGGGCCTGCTGGGAACACGTGAAGGTTGATGCGCTGATGGGACGCAATCACGAGGGGCGGTCGCGCTACCGCTTCAAGCCCTGGAACGTCGGGCGTTGGGTGCTGTGGGGCTTGTTCGCCCTGGTGCTGGTGGTGTCGCCGCTGATCTGGAAGTCGGGCTTCGCGCTGACCATGCTCAGCCAGATGGGCATCGCCATCATCGCCTGCCTGGCCTACAACATCCTGCTGGGGCAGGGGGGCATGCTCAGCTTCGGGCATGCGGTGTACACGGGCCTGGGCAGCTTCCTGGCCATCCACACCATGAACAAGATCGCGGCCGGTGCCATCTGGCTGCCGATGAGCATGGTGCCGCTGGCCGGTGCCTTGGGCGGGCTGTTCTTCGCGGCATTGCTGGGTTATGTCACCACGAAGAAGAGCGGCACGCCTTTCGCGATGATCACCCTGGGCATCGGCGAGCTGGTGTGGAGCATGTCGCTGATGATCCCCGAGTTCTTCGGCGGTGAAGGCGGCGTCAGCAGCAACCGCGTGGTGGGCGAGCCCTTCTTCGGTATCACCTTCGGGCCGCAGATCCAGGTGTACTACCTGATCGCCGTCTACTGCTTCGTGTGCACCGCGCTGATGTTCGCGCTGACACGCACGCCGCTGGGCCGCATGCTCAACGCCGTGCGCGACAACCCCGAGCGCGTGGAGTTCGTGGGCTACAGCACGCAGCGTGTGCGCTACATCGCCTTCATGATCTCGGGCATGTTCTCGGGCATCGCCGGGGGCCTGGCGGCGGTGAACTTCGAGCTCGTCACGGCCGAGGTGGTGGGCGCCGGGCGCTCTGGCGCCTACCTGCTGTTCGTGTTTCTCGGCGGGGCCATGTTCTTCATCGGGCCCATCATCGGCGCCATCCTGATGGTGGTGGCCTTGGTGCTGCTGTCTGAGCTGACGCAGGCCTGGCTGCTGTACCTGGGCCTGGTCTTCGTCTTCATGGTGATGTATGCGCCTGGCGGCATCAGCAGCCTCATCATGATGAACCTGCGCGTGGCCTCCTTCGGCAAGCTGCGGCCACTGCTGGCCAGCTATCTGGCGCTGGCCGGCACGGCGCTGACCATGCTGGTGGGCGCAGGCGCCATGGTGGAGATGGTCTACCACCTGCAGCTCAACGAAGCCCTGGGCCCTGAGCTGAAGTACATGGGCGCCACACTGAACGCCAAGGGCTTCGACAGCTGGTTCGGTGCGTGTTTCATCCTGGCCGTGGGCATCGCGATGTTCGAGCTCACACGCCGGCAGTTCGCGCGCCAGTGGGGCCAGACGCAGGAAGAGATCGAAAAAGAAATCAAGCGCCGGGAGGCTGCGCTGTGAGCGACAAGAACGCCCCCAAGTCTGAGTTCGCCGTCGAGTTGCGCGACGTGCGCAAGAGCTTCGGCAAGACCGAGATCATCCGCGGCGCCAGCCTGGCCGTGCGCCCGGGCGAGCGTGTGGCCATCATCGGCCCCAACGGCGCAGGCAAGAGCACGCTTTTCAACCTGATCAGCGGCCGCTTCGGCAGCACCAGCGGCGACATCCTGCTGCACGGCGAGAAGATCGACGGGCTGAAGCCCTACGAGATCACGCGCCGCGGCCTGGCGCGCAGCTTCCAGGTGAGCAACCTCTTCACGCGCCTTTCGGTCTTCGAGAACCTGCGCTGCGCCGTGCTGTGGAGCCTGGGCTACAAGTACAGCTTCTGGCGCTTCCTGGCGGATGCAAAAGACGCCAACGACCGCGCCGAAGAGGTGATGGACATGATCAAGCTGCACAAGCGGCGCGACGTGCTGGCCATGAACCTCACCTACGCCGAGCAGCGCGCGCTGGAGATCGGCATCACCATCGCCGGCGGGGCCAGCGTGGTGCTGCTGGACGAGCCCACGGCCGGCATGAGCAAGAGCGAGACCTCGCGTTTCGTGAACCTGATCCGCGACGTGACGGTGGGCAAGACGCTGCTGACCGTGGAGCACGACATGGGCGTGGTCTTCGGCCTGGCCGACAAGATCGCGGTGCTGGTCTACGGCGAGGTCATCGCCTTCGATGTGCCCGAGGCCGTGCGCGCCAATGCGCGCGTGCAGGAGGCCTACCTCGGCAGCGTGCTGGCCGAAGCGCAAGCCGAAGCCGCTGGACACTGAAGCTGCACATGCTGAACCTGAACAACGTCCACGCCTTCTACGGCAAGAGCCACGTGCTGCACGGGGTGAACTTCGAGGTCAAGCCGGGCGAGATCGTCTCGCTGCTGGGCCGCAACGGCTCGGGCCGCAGCACCACGGTCAAGGCCATCATGGGCCTGGTCGACTGCACCGGCAGTGTCAAGTTCAAGGGCGGCGAGATCCTCGGCCTGAAGGCCTTCGAGATCGCGCACGCCGGCCTGGGCTACGTGCCCGAGAACCGAGACATCTTCCCCACGCTCACGGTGCACCAGAACCTGCAACTGGGGCAGAAGAGCGGCGCGAAGAACAGCCGCTGGGGCTTCGATGACATGTACAACATGTTCCCGCGCCTGAAGGAGCGGCAGCACACCGAAGCCGGGGTGCTGAGCGGCGGCGAGCAGCAGATGCTGACGCTGTGCCGCACGCTGATGGGCGACCCGGAGCTCATCATGATCGACGAGCCCACCGAAGGCCTGGCGCCGAAGATCGTGGAACTGGTGGCCGAGTACCTGCGTGAACTCAAGCGCCGTGGCATCAGCGTGCTGCTGGTGGAACAAAAGCTGACCATCGCGCTGGAAGTGGCCGACCGTTGCCTGGTGATGGGCCACGGCCAGATCGTCTTCGAAGGCACCGCCGCCGACCTGCGCGCCAACACCTACATCAGGAAGGAGTGGCTGGAGGTCTAGCTGTCTCCTGCCCTCGTCAACGCCCCACGGCCCTTGTCACTGCAGCGACATGGGCCGTTGATTTTTGAACCCTAGAATCGAACGACCGTTCTATTTCAGCCGGAAGGAGCCAGCATGGGCGCCCAGTACGAAGTTCGCGGCAATGTGGCCGTGCTCACCCTCGACAACCCGCCGGTCAATGGCCTGGGTTTTGACACCCGCGTGCAGCTGGCCCAGGGCGTGGAGCGCGCAGTGGCCGATGCAGCCGTAGCGGCCATCGTCGTCACGGGTGCCGGCAAGGCCTTCTCGGGCGGTGCCGACATCAAGGAATTCGGTTCGCCGAAGTCCATCGCCGAGCCCAACCTGCTGAGCCTCATCAAGCTGCTGGAAGACTGCCCCAAGCCCGTGGTGGCGGCCGTGCACAGCGTGTGCATGGGCGGCGGCCTGGAACTGGCCCTGGGTGCGCACTACCGTGTGGCCGCGCCGGGCACCAACGTGGCCTTGCCGGAAGTGAAGATCGGCCTGATCCCCGGCGCCGGCGGCACGCAGCGCCTGCCGCGCGTGCTGGGCGTGGAGACGGCCCTCAACATGATCGTCAGCGGCGAGCCCGTGAAGAGCGAAGTGCTGGCCGGCCTGCCGGGCCAGAAGCTCTTCGACAAGATCATCGAAGGCAACGTGCTCGACGGCGCCATCGCCTTCGCCGCCGAGGTGGCGGCCAAGCCCGGCCCGCACCCGCGTGTGCGCGACTACAAGGTCACCCACCGCGACGCCGATGCCTACTTCGGCTTCGCGCGCAACATGGTCAAGGGCATGGCCAAGAACTTCCCGGCGCCTGTGAAGTGCGTGGACGCCGTGGAAGCCTGCCTGAAGAAGAAGTTCGATGACGGCATGCTCTTCGAGCGCGAGACCTTCCTCGCGCTGATGCTCACGCCCGAGTGCAAGGCGCTGCGCCATGCTTTCTTCGGTGAGCGTGCGGCGAGCAAGATTCCTGATGTGCCTGAGGACACCCCGCAGCGCAAGATCGAGAAGGTGGCCGTCATCGGCGCCGGCACCATGGGCGGCGGCATCGCGATGAACTTCCTCAACGCCGGCGTGCCGGTGGTGATGCTGGAGATGAAGCAGGAAGCGCTGGACCGCGGCGTGGCCACCATCCGCAAGAACTACGACGCGCAGGTCAAGAAGGGCAAGCTCAAGCAGGACAAGCTCGATGCCCGCATGGCGCTGCTGAGCACCACGCTCAACTACGCCGACATCGCCAGCGCCGACCTCGTCATCGAGGCCGTGTTCGAGGAAATGGGCGTCAAGGAGAAGGTGTTCAAGACGCTGGACGAGGTGATGAAGCCCGGCGCCATCCTCGCCAGCAACACCAGCACGCTGGACGTGAACGCGATCGCTGCCTTCACCAAGCGCCCGCAAGACGTGGTGGGCATGCATTTCTTCAGCCCGGCCAACGTGATGAAGCTGCTGGAGGTGGTGCGCGGCGAGAAGACCGCGAAGGACGTGCTCGCCACCGTGATGACCATCGCCAAGAAGATCCGCAAAACCGCGGTGGTCAGCGGCGTCTGCGATGGCTTCATTGGCAACCGCATGATCGAGCAGTACAGCCGCCAGGCCGGCTTTCTGCTGGAGGAAGGCTGCACGCCGGCGCAGGTGGACAAGGCGGTCGAGAAGTTCGGCTTTGCGATGGGCCCCTTCCGCATGGGCGACCTCGCTGGCAACGACATCGGCTGGGCCATCCGCAAGCGCCGCTACGTCGAGAAGCCGCACATGCGCTACAGCAAGACCGCTGATCTGCTTTGCGAGCTGGGCCGCTACGGCCAGAAGACCGGCGCCGGCTGGTACGACTACGTGCCGGGCAAGCGCGACGCCATTCCCTCCAAGCTGGTGGAGGAGATGATCGAGAAGCACCGCGCCGAGATCGGCGTGAAGCCGCGCAAGATCAGCGACGACGAGATCGTGCACCGGCTGGTGTACTCGCTGGTGAACGAGGCCGCGAAGATCCTGGAAGAAGGCATCGCCAGCAAGGCCAGCGACATCGACATGGTCTACCTCACCGGCTACGGCTTCCCGCTCTTCCGCGGTGGCCCGATGTGCTACGCCGACAGCCAGGGCCTCTTCAACGTCGTGCAGACGATGAAGAAGTTCGCGGCCAACCCGCTGGATGACGCCAGCTTCTGGCAACCCGCGCCGCTGCTGGCCAAGCTGGCCGCCGAGAGCAAGAGCTTTACCTGAAACACGGCTGAAGGAACACCCACCATGACCCAAGCTGTCATCGTCTCTACCGCCCGCACGCCGCTTTGCAAGAGCTGGAAGGGCGCCTTCAACATGACCCATGGCGCCACGCTGGGCGGCCATGCCGTCAAGGCCGCCGTGGAGCGCGCCGGCATCGAGCCCGGCGCCATCGAAGACGTGCTGATGGGCTGCGCCAACCCCGAAGGCGCGACCGGCTGGAACATCGCACGGCAGGTGGCCCTGCGGGCCGGGCTGCCCATCACCGTGAGTGGCATCACCATCAACCGCTTCTGCTCCAGCGGCCTGCAGACTATCGCCATGGCCGCGCAGCGCATCATTGCCGGCGAGGGCGATGCCTATGTGGCCGGTGGCGTGGAAAGCATCTCCTGCGTGCAGCAGGAGATGAACATGCACATGTTCCAGGACAGCTGGCTCAAGGAGCACAAGCCCGAGATCTACTGGCCCATGCTGCAGACGGCCGAGACCGTGGCCAAGCGCTACCAGGTCGCCAAGGAGCGCATGGACCGCTTCGGCGCCGAGAGCCAGCAGAAGGCCTGTGCGGCCCAGGCGGCCGGGCTGTTCAACGACGAGATCGCGCCCATCACGGTGATGGCCGGTGTGGCCGACCCGGTGATGGGCCTGCGCAGCAAAGAAGTGACGGTCAGTGCCGACGAAGGCCTGCGGCCGGGCACCACCTTCGAGGCGGTGCAGGGCATCCGTTCGGCCATGCCCGGCGGCGTGGTGACGGCGGGCAACGCCAGCCAGTTCTCTGACGGTGCCGGCGCCTGCGTGGTGGTGAGCGAAACCTACGCGCAGCAGAAGGGCCTGAAGCCCCTGGGCCGTTTCCTGGGCTTTGCCGTGGCCGGCTGCGAGCCCGACGAAATGGGCATCGGCCCCGTGTACGCCGTGCCCAAGGTGCTCAAGCGCCTGGGCCTGACGGTGGCCGACATCGACCTGTGGGAACTGAACGAAGCCTTCGCCGTGCAGGTGCTGTACTGCGCCGACACCTTGGGCATCCCCATGGACCGCCTGAACGTCAACGGCGGCGCCATCGCCGTGGGCCACCCCTACGGCGTGAGCGGCCAGCGCCTGACGGGCCATGCGCTCATCGAAGGCAAACGCCGCGGCGCCAAGCGCGTGGTGGTCACCATGTGCATCGGTGGCGGCATGGGCGCGGCTGGCGTGTTCGAGGTGCTGTGATGCGGGTGCTGGCGGGGCTGGCCCTGGCGGCGGCTGCGGCACTGCCGGCCTGGGCGCAGTCACCGGCTTCGCCGCAGGACTCGGGCCGCCAGTTCGAGGCCGGCCGGAATGCCGAACTGCAGCAGTGGCAGTGGCGAGCGCAGCGCGGCGTGGAACTCACGCCGGCGCAGAAGGCGGTCGACGCGGTGCAGCAGACCATCGCCAAGCGCGATTGCCCCGGCGCCGTGGCCGCGCTGAACGCCGGGCTGGCCAAGGCCTACCCCGAGATCTTCACGCTGGCCGGCGCGCTGTACGAAGAGGGCGTGTGCGTGCGCCAGAACTGGGACCGGGCGGTGGGTCTGTACGAACGCGCCATCGCGGCCCGGCACCCGGGCGTGACGGCGCGCCTGGCGGCCGGCTACGCCAGCAAGGCCGGCGGCAAGGACCTGGCCGCCGCGCTGTGGTGGGCCACGCGCGCCCGCACCCCGCTGCCGGCGCCTTGCGCCGAGGTGGCGCCGCTGGTGGCCGATGCCGACAAGTTCATCGCCGCATTGCAGGCCTGGCCGGCCGGGCGCTTCGAGGCCTGTGCCTACGCCGCCGCCGTGATGGCCAGCGTGCAGGCCGATCTGGAAGAGCCCGATCTGGCCAGCGGCTTCGGCATGGCCGGCACCGCGGTGCTGCGCTTCACGCCGGCTGAGGGCCGCATCGACATCCAGGACGAAGCCATCGACGCACCTGCCGCGGCCGGCGTGGTGGTGGCGGGCTCGGCGCAGGACAGCGAACGCCGCGCCGCGCGCAGGGCCTTCCAGGCGGAGATCCGCGCCTCGGCCGACCGTGCGCTCAAACGCTACGAGAAGCCGGCTGCAGTGCCGGCCGATTGGCGCGTCGAAGCCCGGTACGTCTTCGCCACGGCGCGCTGACCCCAAGCCGAGGCCGCGCCACGGCGGTTGGCCCCGCGCGCCTTTTCACGTTCTGCCGAATCTGCCCATGCGCGACACCCTCGACTTCCTGCTCCAAGACTGGCTGCGCACGGGCACGTTGCTGCAGCGCTCGCGTTTCGCTGATCACACGGCCGAGACCTTCGCGCAGGTGCTGGACACCTGCGAGCGCATCGCGCGCGAGAAGTTCGCGCCCTTCAACCGCCTGGCCGACACGCAGGAGCCCCACTTCGATGGCGAGCGTGTGCACCTGCCGCAGGCCACGCACGAGGCGCTGGCCGCGTATGTTGAATCGGGCATGCTGGCCGCGGCGCAAGACTATGAATTCGGCGGCATGCAGCTGCCCTGTGTCATCGAGATGGCGGCCAACGCCTTCTTCAGCCGCGCCAGCGTGGCCATGGGCGGCTACGCCATGCTCACCAGCGGCAATGCCAGCCTGTTGATGGCGCACGGTACGCCGCTGCAGCGTGAGGTCTTCGCGAAGAACGAGTTCGCCGGCCGCTGGTTCGGCACCATGTGCCTGAGCGAGCCGCAGGCGGGAAGCAGCCTGAGCGACATCAACACGCGCGCCGTGCCTGATGGGGAAGGTTACGAGGCCGATGCTTTGGGCCCGCGCTACCGCCTGCGCGGCAACAAGATGTGGATCAGCGGCGGCGAGCACGAGATCACCGAGAACATCGTGCACCTGGTGCTGGCCAAGATTCCCGGGCCCGATGGCAAGCTGATTGCGGGCACCAAGGGCATCTCGCTGTTCATCGTGCCGAAGAAGCTGGTGAACACGGCGGGTGAACTCACGGGCGAGCGCAACGACGTGGCTCTGGCCGGCCTGAACCACAAGCTCGGCTACCGCGGCACGACGAACACGCTGCTGAACTTCGGCGAAGGGCGTTTCCCGGTGCGCGGCGACAGTGGTGCCATCGGGTACCTGGTGGGCCAGCCCGGCGAAGGCCTGCGCTGCATGTTCCACATGATGAACGAGGCGCGCATCGGCGTCGGCCTGGGCGCGGTGATGCTGGGCATGGCCGGGTACGAAGCCAGCCTGGCCTATGCGCGCCAGCGTTCACAGGGCCGGCCCATCACCGGCGCGGGCAAGGACGCCACGCAGCCGCCCGTGCCGCTGGTGGAGCATGCGGACGTGAAGCGCATGCTGCTGGCGCAGAAGGCCTATGCCGAAGGTGGCCTGGCGCTGGCGCTGTACTGCGCGCGCCTGGTGGACGAATTGCACACCGGCGATGAGGCCGCGCGGGCTGAAGCCGGCCTGTTGCTGGAGGTGCTGACGCCGATTGCCAAGAGCTGGCCCAGCGAGTGGTGCCTGGAAGCCAACAGCCTGGCCATCCAGGTGCTGGGCGGTTATGGCTACACGCGCGATTTCCCGGTGGAGCAGTACTGGCGCGACAACCGCCTGAACATGATCCACGAGGGCACGCACGGCATCCAGGGTCTGGACTTGCTGGGCCGCAAGGTGGTGATGAAAGGTGGCGAAGGCCTGCGCCTGCTGGCGCTGCGCATGGCCGACACGGCCCAGCACGCCGGCCAGGTGGAAGGCCTGGCCGAGCCGGCCAACGCCTTGAGCGGCGCGCTGCAGAAGCTGGGCGCGGCCACCAAGGCCGCCTGGGCGACGGGCGTGCCTGAAGAAGCACTGGCCAACGCCACGCCTTACCTGCAGGCCTTCGGCCACGTGGTGCTGGCCTGGCTGTGGCTGGACGTGGCGCTGGCTGCAGAAGACTCCGAAGCTCACGCGCCCCTGAAGCCCGGCAAACGGGCCGCCATGCGCTACTTCTACGCCTTCGAACTGCCCAAGATCGACGCGTGGCTGGGCCCCGTGGCGCGGCGCGAGCCGCTGCTGCGCGAGATGCAGGACGCGTGGTTCTGAAGGCCCCAGCGCAGACTTCACGGCAGGCGTTTGGCGCATGATGGCCCCATGAAAACCTCCACCGTCGAAGCCTGGGTCTGGATCCTGATGTACGGCGGCCTGCTCACCGCAGCCGTCGGCCTGTTCGTGCAGCGCGGCGGCGACGACGCCCTGGGCTGGACGCTGATGACTGTCGGCGGCCTGGCCGCTGCGGCGGGCGCTGCACTGGTGGTGCTGCGCTCACGCATGAAGAACAAAGATTGACACCCCACAGGAGACGCTGATGAGCACCCCGATCTCGAAACTCTTCGACCTCACGGGCCAGGTGGCCCTGGTCACTGGCGGCTCGCGCGGCCTGGGCCTGCAGATGGCCGAGGCCCTGGGCGAAGCCGGCGCCAAGGTGATGCTGGTCTCGCGCAAGGCGGCCGACCTGGAAGAGGCCGCAGCCCACCTTTCCGCCAAGGGCATCGATGCGCGCTGGATCGCCGCCGACGCCAGCAAGCCCGAGGAAGTGCAGCGTGTCGTCGACGAGACCATGCACCGCCTCGGCCAGATCGACATCCTCATCAACAACGCCGGCGCCACCTGGGGCGCGCCGGCCGAGGACTACCCGCTGGAGGCCTGGGACAAAGTGATGAACCTGAACATCCGCAGCCTCTTCCTGTTTGCGCAGGCGGTGGGCAAGGCCAGCATGATCCCGCGCAAAAGCGGCCGCATCATCAACGTGGCCAGCATCGCGGGTCTCTCCGGCAGCATCGATGTGAAGTTCATTGCCTACGGCACCAGCAAGGGCGCGGCGGTGAACTTCACGCGCACGCTGGCGGGTGAGTGGGGCGCTTACGGCATCACCGTCAACGCGCTGGCGCCGGGCTTCTTCCCGAGCAAGATGACCAAGGGCGTGCTGGAGCACTTCGGCGCCGACAAGCTGGCCGCCGGCGCACCGCTCAAGCGCCTGGGCGATGACGACGACCTCAAGGGCGCGGTGCTGCTCTTCGCCAGCGCGGCGGGCAAGCACATCACCGGGCAGATCCTGGCGGTGGACGGTGGCGTGAGCGCCGTGCACGGTGGCGGCTGAAGCCGGGCGTTTGTTTCGGAACTGACGCGATGGAATTCAAGGTCCACATCCCCTTCGTGCAACTGCTCGGCATGCGCCTGGAGCGCATGGCCGCCGGCCAGGCCGAGATCCACATGGACCTGCGCGAAGAGTTCACCAACAGCTGGGGCGTGGCCCACGGCGGCGTGACGATGACGTTGCTGGACGTGGTGATGGCCCACGCCGCGCGCAGCGCCGACACGCCTGATGGCGAGCCCCTGCCCGGCGTGGTGACCATCGAGATGAAGACCAGCTTCATGCGCCCGGGCCTGGGCACGCTGGTGGCCACGGGCAAGCGGCTGCACCGCACGGTGTCGATGGCCTTCTGCGAAGGCTACGTGCACGACCAGCAAGGCCTGCTCATCGGCCACGCCAGCGGCACCTTCAAGTACCTCAAGGGCTTGCCCGTCGGCGGCAAGCGCATCCAGAAGCTGAACGCTTCCGATTGAAGAAAGAACCCGTCATGACCGAGATGAACCAGCGCATCGTGCTCGCCTCGCGCCCGCAGGGCGAGGCCAGCGTCGACAACTTCCGCCTCGAGACCGTGCCCGTGCCGGCGCTGCAGGAGGGCCAGGTGCTCGTGCGCCAGCATTACCTGAGCCTGGACCCCTACATGCGCATGCGCATGAACGACGCCAAGAACTACGCCGCGCCGCAGCCGCTGAACGAAGTGATGATCGGCGGCACCGTGGGCGTGGTGGCCGAATCGCGCCACCCGGGCTATGCCGCAGGCGACAGCGTGGTTGGCATGGGCGGCTGGCAGCAGTGGGCCGTGTTCGACGCCGCGCAGCCCGGTGCGCTGCGCAAGGTAGACGCCGCGCGCATCCCGCTCTCGGCCTACCTGGGCGCGGTGGGCATGCCGGGCGTGACGGCCTGGGTGGGCCTGGTGCACTTCATCGAACCCAAGGCCGGCGAGACCATCGTGGTGGACGCCGCCAGCGGCGCCGTGGGCAGCGTGGTGGGCCAGCTCGCCAAGGCGCGCGGCTGCCGCGCCGTGGGCATTGCCGGCGGGGCCGACAAGTGCGCCTACGTGGTGGAAGAACTCGGTTTCGACGCTTGCATCGACTACAAGCAGCATCGCGAGCCCGCCGCCCTGGCCGCGGCCCTGGACGCTGCTGCCCCGAAGGGCGTGGACGGCCTCTTCGAGAACGTCGGCGGCACCATCTTCGACGTGGTGCTCTCGCGCATGAACGCCTTCGGCCGCGTGGCGCTGTGCGGGCTGATCTCGGGTTACGACGGCCAGTCGCTGGCCATCAACAACGCCCGGCTGCTGCTCACGCAGCGCCTGCGCATGCAGGGTTTCATCGTCAGCGAACACATGCACCTGTGGCCGCCGGCACTGAAGGAACTCGGCGGCCTGGTGGCTGGCGGGCAGCTGAAGTTCCGCGAGACCGTGGCGCCCGATCTGGCCGCCGCGCCCGAGGCCTTTCTCGGTCTGCTGAAGGGCCGCAACTTCGGCAAGCAGCTGGTGAAGCTGGCATGAAGTGGTGGTACGGGCGCTTCGCGGCGCTCAGCGTGGAGGACCTTTACGACGCGCTGGCCTTGCGCTCGCAGGTCTTCGTGGTGGAGCAGAACTGCGTGTTTCTCGATGCCGACGGCGCCGACCGCGACAGCGCCCACTTGCTGGGGCGTGATGCCGCCGGCGTGCTGCAGGCCTACCTGCGCGTGGTGGACCCGGGCGTGAAGTACGCCGAGCCGTCCATCGGCCGCGTCATCACTTCTGAAGCCGCGCGCGGCACGGGCCTGGGTCATGCGCTCATCGCCGAGGGCATCGCCCGCTGCCGCAACGCCTGGCCGGGCCAGCCCATCCGCATCGGCGCGCAATCGCGGCTGGAGAGTTTCTACGCGCGCCACGGCTTCGTGCGCGAGGGCGACGACTACATCGAAGACGGCATCCCGCACTGCGAGATGGTGCTGCCTGGAGACAAGACCGCATGAACGACGAACTCATCCTGCACCACTACGACGGCTCGCCGTTTTCGGAGAAGGTGCGCCTGATGCTGGGCTTCAAGGGCCTGGCGTGGCGTTCGGTGAAAGTGCCGGTGATCCTGCCCAAGCCCGACGTGGTGGCGCTCACCGGCGGCTACCGCAAGACGCCTTTCATGCAGGTGGGCGCCGATGTCTACTGCGACACCGCGCTCATCGCGCGGCTGCTGGAAGCCCGCGCACCCACGCCGCGGCTCTTTCCGCCGCACCTGCCGCTGGCACCGAGCTTTGCGCAGTGGGCCGACAGCACGATGTTCTGGACTGCCGCGCCCTACACGTTGCAGCCCGCAGGCGCCGCGCACCGCTTCGCCGGCGCGCCGCCGGAGGTGGTGAAGGCCTTCGTGGCCGACCGCGCCGCCATGACCACCGGCATGACGCGCCAGACCGTGGCCGACGCCACCGTGAACCTGCGTGCGCAACTGGCCGCGCTGGAGGCGCAGCTCGTCGCTGGTGGGCCTTACCTTTTCGGCGACGTGAGCATTGCCGACTTCTCGGTGGCGCACTGCGTGTGGTTCGTCGCCAGCGGCGGGCCGGTGGTGGGCGAGATCCTCACCGGCTTCCCGGCGCTGCAGCGCTGGTTCGCCGGCATGCAGGCCTTCGGCCACGGCCAGCCTGAGACGCTGGGCAGCGCCGAGGCCCTCACCATCGCGGCAGCCGCTTCGGCCGCGGGCCGCTACGCGCCCTGCGCCGTGCAGGCGGGTTTGGGTTTTGAAGCGGGCGAGGCCGTGACGGTGTCTGCCATCGACTACGCGCGTGACGCCGTGGCCGGCACGCTGGTGGGCCTGAGCGCGCAAGAGGTGGTCTTGCGCCGCACGGATGAACGCGCGGGCACGGTGCACGTGCACTTCCCGCGCCACGGTTTCCAGATCAAGAAAGAAGCAGCATGAGCGACAAAGCAGCAGGCGGCGTGGCCGTCATCACCGGCGCGGCCTCGGGCTTTGGTCTGGAGGCCAGCCGCATCGCGGCCGCACGCGGCATGGCCGTGGTGATGGCCGACGTGCAGGCCGAGGCGCTGGAGCGCGCCGCCGCCGAGATCCGCAGCACGGGTGCGCGCGTGCTGCCCTTCCGGCTGGACGTGAGCAAGGCCGCCGAGGTGGAAGCCCTGGCCGCCGCCACCCTGGCCGCCTTCGGCACGCCGACCTTCGTGTTCAACAACGCGGGCGTGGGCGCCGGCGGCCTGATCTGGGAACACACCCAGAAAGACTGGGAGTGGGTGATCGGCGTCAACCTCATGGGCGTGGCCCATGGTGTGCGGGTGTTCACGCCACTGATGCTGGCGGCGGCCGAGAAGGACCCGGCCTTCCGCGGCCACATCGTCAACACCGCCAGCATGGCCGGGCTGCTGAACGCGCCGAACATGGGCGTCTACAACGTCACCAAGCACGCCGTGGTCTCGCTCAGCGAGACCCTCTACCAAGACCTGGCGCTGGTGAGCACGCAGGTGCAGGCGCACGTGCTGTGCCCGTTCTTCGTGCCCACCGGCATCCACCAGAGCGAGCGCAACCGCCCAGCCGAGTTCAAGGCCGCCACCGCGCCCACGCGCAGCCAGCTCATCGCCCAGGCCATGAGTGATCAGGCCGTCACGCGTGGCAAGGTCACGGCCGCGCAGGTGGCGCAGAACGTCTTCAATGCGATGGACGAAGGCAGCTTCTACATTTACAGCCACCCGCAGGCGCTGGCAAGCGTGCAGGTGCGGCTGGAAGACATCATGACGCCGCGCAACCCCACCAGCCCGTTTGCGGCCAAGCCGGAGATCGGCCAACAGCTGCGCGCGGCGCTGCGCGGCGAGAAGGGCTGATCAGGCGGGCCTGAGCCTCAGGCGGCCACCGCCGCGCTCGCCTGGGCCTTGCGCAGCGCAAAGCCCAGCAGCGTGCCCACCTGGCGCAGGTATTCCACGTGCTCGGGGGTCCACTCCAGCACGTCGGTGGTGTTCTCGCAGCAGAACAGGCCGAAGGGCTGGTTGGCCACGGTGATGCCCACGTCGAGCAGGCTGTAGATGCCCAGCGGCTCGAAGTAGATCTCGTTGAAGCAGTCCGTCACCGGGTGCTTGCGGGCGTCGCTGGCGACGATGAGGTTGTCGCGCCGCATGGCGTCGAAGTAGGGGCCGAAGTCGTCTTCCTTCAGCACCGCACCCTGGCTCCAGGCAGCATCGGTGCGGTCGTAGAGGCTCAGGCACTCGATGCGGTCGCGCAGCATCGGATCGGGGTAGATCCAGAGGCTGGCCCGGGTGCTGCCCATCTGCTCGGCCAGCGTGCGCGTGATCTCGCGGTAGAAGTCCGCGGGCTGGGTGCTGCCGTCCATCAGGCGCTTGGCGATGGCCATCACGAGGGTCTTGTCAAACATGGGCAGGGGCTCCGGCTTGAGGTGGGAAGACCGAGCCCTCCATCGGGCCCGGCTGAACCTCGGGAGATCGGCCACCCCGCGGCGAACTTGAGGGCCAGCCGGGATGGCACGTCGCCGTTCAGCAGGCCCCCGGGTGCTGGCGCGCGGGGTGGGCCGTTCGCCTGGGGCGGGCTCGACAGCGCGGCCTCACCCGAAGGCAGCGACTACGATGCCGCAATGTCCCTCATTGCTCCCTTCGTCGCCGTCATCGGCGGCGGCCCCGCCGGCCTGATGGCCGCCGAGACCCTGGCCGAGCGCGGCCACGCCGTCGAGGTCTTTGACGCCATGCCCTCGGTGGGCCGGAAGTTCCTGCTCGCCGGCAAGGGCGGGCTGAACCTCACGCACAGCGAAAGCCTCGAACCTTTCACGGCCCGCTATGCCGAGCGCGCCGACACGCTGCGCCCGCTGCTGCAGGCCTTCGACAACGAGGCGCTGCGTGCCTGGGCCGCGGCCCTGGGCGTGAGCACCTTCGTCGGCAGCTCGGGCCGCGTCTTCCCCACCGACCTGAAAGCCGCGCCGCTGCTGCGCGCGTGGCTGCACCGCCTGCGCGAGCGCGGCGTGCGTTTCCACATGCGCCACCGCTGGCTGGGCTGGGCCGAAGGCGCGCCCGGCGTGCTGCGTTTCCAGGCGCCCACGGGCGAGGTGCAGGCGCGGCCTGCCGCCACCGTGTTGGCCCTGGGCGGTGCCAGCTGGCCGCAGCTGGGCAGCGACGGCGCCTGGGTGCCGCTGCTGGCGGGGCAGGGCGTGGGGGTGGCGCCGCTGCGGCCCTCGAACTGCGGGTTCGACGTGGCGTGGAGCGAGCACTTCGCCAGCCGACACGCCGGCCAGCCGCTCAAGGGCGTGGCGCTGCACTTCGAAGGCTGGCAGCAGGCCGGCGAATGTGTAGTCACGGCCGGGGGTGTGGAAGGCAGCCTGGTCTATGCCGCGTCGGCCCGGCTGCGCGAAGCCATCGCGCGCGAGGGCAGCGCCACGTTCCAGCTCGACCTGCTGCCGCAGCGAACGCTCGCCTGGGTGCAGGCCGAGCTGGCGCACCCGCGCGGGCCACGTTCGCTCTCCACCCACCTGAAAACGCGCCTGAAGCTCGAAGGCGTGAAGGCCGGCCTGCTGTGGGAAACCGTGCCCAAGGCCGACCAGGCCGACCCCGCCAAGCTCGCCGCCGCCATCAAGGCGCTGCCGGTGCGCGTGCAGGCGCCGCGGCCCATCGCCGAGGCCATCAGCACAGCCGGCGGCGTGCCCTTCGAGGCCTTGGACGCCGGCCTGATGCTGCGCCACCGTCCCGGCTTGTTCTGCGCCGGCGAGATGCTGGATTGGGAGGCCCCCACGGGCGGCTACCTGCTCACGGCCTGCTTCGCCAGTGGCCGCGCCGCCGGGCAGGGCGCAGCCGCCTGGCTGGCCGCCAGTGGCGGCGGCGGGCCCGGGGCCGCCGCTTAAACTGCGCAGCTCCCTTTTCCCTGGCCGCCTGCCCGCGCAGGCCCCGTGTTTCTTGGACAAGATCCTGCTGCAAATCGCCGCCGAGCTCAAAGCCCGGCCGGCCCAGATCCAGGCTGCCGTCGAACTGTTGGACGGCGGCGCCTCGGTGCCCTTCATCGCCCGTTACCGCAAAGAGGCCACCGACGGCCTCGACGACATCCAGCTGCGCGAACTCGAAACCCGCTTGGCCTACCTGCGTGAGCTGGAAGACCGCCGCGAGGCCGTGCTCAAGAGCATCGAAGAGCAGGGCAAGCTCACGCCCGAGCTGCGCGCGCTGATCCTCGCCGCGCCCACCAAGCAGGAGCTGGAAGACCTCTACCTGCCCTACAAGCAGAAGCGGCGCACGAAGGGCCTGATCGCGCGCGAAGCCGGCCTGGAGCCGCTGTCCGACAAGCTCTTCGCCGACCCCTCGCTCGACCCCCAGGCCGAGGCCGCCGCCTTCCTGAACCCCGACGCCGGTTTCGCCGATACCTACGCCGTGCTCGACGGCGTGCGCGACCTGCTGAGCGAGCGCTGGGCCGAAGACGCCGTGCTCGTGGGCAAGCTGCGCGAATGGCTGTGGGCCGAGGGCCTGCTGCAGAGCAAGCTGGTGGACGGCAAGGACGGCACGCACGCCGACGCCGCCAAGTTCCGCGATTACTTCGACTACGCCGAGCCCGTGCGCACCGTGCCCAGCCACCGCGCGCTGGCCGTCTTCCGCGGCCGCACACAGGAGTGGCTGGATGCCAAGCTCATCCTCGATGAAGAGGTGGTGCCCGGCCAGCCGACCCTGGCCGAAGGCCGCATCGCCCAGCACCTGGGCTGGCGCCACAGCAAGCGCGCGGCCGACGAGTTGATCCGCAAGACCATCGCCTGGACCTGGAAGGTCAAGCTCTCGCTTTCGCTGGAGCGCGACCTCTTCGGCCGCCTGCGCGAAGAAGCCGAAGGCGTGGCCATCAAGGTCTTCGCCGACAACCTGCGCGACCTGCTGCTGGCCGCGCCCGCCGGCAAACGCGTGGTGATGGGCCTGGACCCGGGCATCCGCACCGGCGTGAAGGTGGCCGTGGTCAGCGACACCGGCAAGGTGCTGGACACCGCCACCGTCTACCCGCATGAGCCGCGGCTGGATTGGGAAGGCTCGCTGCACGTGCTGGGCCGCCTGGTGGCCACGCACGGCGTGAACCTCATCGCGATCGGCAACGGCACCGCCAGCCGCGAGACCGACAAGCTGGCGGCCGACCTCATCAAGCGCATTGCCGGCATGGCGCCCGACGTCAAGCTCGACAAGGTGGTGGTCAGCGAAGCCGGCGCGTCGGTCTACTCGGCCAGCGAATTTGCCAGCAAGGAACTGCCCGAGCTCGACGTGAGCCTGCGCGGCGCGGTGAGCATCGCGCGCCGTCTGCAAGACCCGCTGGCGGAGCTGGTGAAGATCGACCCCAAGAGCATCGGCGTGGGCCAGTACCAGCACGATGTGAACCAGAGCGGCCTGGCCAAGAGCCTGGACGCCGTGGTCGAAGACTGCGTGAACGCCGTCGGTGTGGACCTCAACACGGCGAGTGCGCCGCTGCTCTCGCGCGTGTCGGGCCTGAGCGCCGCGGTGGCGAACAGCATCGTGCGCTGGCGCGACGCCAACGGCGCTTTCCGCAACCGCCAACAGCTGCTGGACGTGAGCGGCCTCGGGCCCAAGACCTACGAGCAGGCGGCCGGCTTCCTGCGCATCCGCGACGGTGACAACCCGCTGGACATGACCGGCGTGCACCCCGAGACCTACCCCGTGGTGCAGAAGATGATGGCCAGCACCGGCCGCGAGGTGAAAGAGCTCATGGGCCGCAGCGAGGTGCTGCGCACGCTCAAGCCCGAGCTCTTCGCCGACGACAAATTCGGCGCCATCACGGTGAAAGACATCCTGGCCGAGCTGGAGAAGCCCGGCCGCGACCCGCGCCCCGATTTCGTGGTGGCGCGCTTCAACGAAGGCGTGTCCGACCTCAAGGACCTGCAGCCCGGCATGGTGCTGGAAGGCACGGTGAGCAACGTGGCGCAGTTCGGCGCCTTCGTTGACCTGGGTGTGCATCAAGACGGCCTGGTGCACGTCAGCCAGATGAGCCACAAGTTCGTGAACGACGCGCGCGAGGTCGTGAAGACCGGCCAGGTGGTGAAGGTGCGCGTGCTGGAAGTCGACCTGCCGCGCAAGCGCATCAGCCTGACGATGAAACTCGATGCGCCCGTGGGCGCAGCGCGCAGCCCCGCCGGCGGCGACAACAAGTTCCGTCCGGCGGCGCGCGGCGAGCAGCAGCGCGGCCGTGCGCCCGAGCCCGCGGGCCAAAGCGCGATGGCGGCGGCTTTCTCGAAGTTGCAAGGCCGGCGTTGAGCAGGCGGCGCACGCGCCCGGCAGCCCGCTTCGGCGGGGCCGTGGTCGCGTGCGCCTTGGGTGGGGCGGCCTGGGCGCAGACCGCCCCTGCGCCAGCGGCTTCATCCCCGGCGCAAGCTGCCCCGGTGCCTGCGCGTGCGGCTTCGGCGCCCCCTGCTGCTGCACCGACACCTGCACCGGCCCCGCCGGCCGAAGCCCCGCAGCAGATCGTCGTCGAAGGCCGCGGCCTCAACGATGCCGAGCTGCGCCGCGACGCCACCATCGGCATGACGGTGGTGGGCCGTGAAGAGCTCGACCAGCATGGCGACACCAGCGTGCTCGACGTCCTGCAGCGCCTGCCGGGCATCTCGCTCGATGGCGACACGCCGCGCCTGCGCGGCCTGGGCGGCGGCTACACGCTCATCCTCATCAACGGCGAACCGGCGCCGCCGGGCTTCAGCCTCGACCAGCTGGCCCCGGGCGACATCGAGCGCATCGAGGTCATCAAGGGCCCCACGGCCGAGCAGGGCGGCGTGGCCGGCAGCATCAACGTCATCCTGCGCAGTGCGCCCAAGCTGCGCACGCGCGAGGCGCGCGCTGCGCTGGGCTACCGCGCACTGTCGCCGCAGGGCAGCACCACGCTGAGCTGGGGCGACCGCATCGGCGCCCTCGGCTTCCAGCTGCCGCTGACGGCCTACACCTCGGCCAATGCCGGTGAGGGCCTGGTGGAGCGCGTGTCGCGGCCGGTGGGCAGCACGCGGCGCGAAGACCGTGTCAGCTCGCAAGACGAGTGGCGCGGCGGTGGCGTGAACTTCACGCCGCGGCTGGACTGGAAGCTGAGCGACACCGACACCGTCAACACCCAGCTCTTCCTGCAGCGCAACGAATCGCGCAACCTCACCCGCCGCAGCACCGAGGTGCTGGTGGGCACGCCGGTGACGACGGTGGCCGAGCGTTCGGCCTCGCGCGGCACCTGGGAGATGCAGCGCCTGCAGGCCCAGTGGGTGCACAAGCAGGCCGATGGCGGCCGGCTGGAGATCAAGGGCAGCGCGCAGAGCACGCTCTCGCGCTCGTGGGGGCAGTGGCAGGGCCGAAATGCCTTGGGCGCGCAGACGGCGCAGCGCGACAACCTCAACGGCCAGCGCGAGCGCCGTTTCAGCCAATCGGGCCGCTGGCGCCAGCCCTTCGGTGACACGCACACGCTGCTGGCCGGCTGGGAGGTGGAAGAGCGCCACCGCCGCGAACTGCGCCGCCTCTTCGAAGACTATGGCAGCGGTGCGAACGAGCGGCTGGGCGGCAGCCTGGGCCTGCCCTTCGTGGCCGAGGTGCTGCGCCAGGTGGTCTATGCGCAAGACGAGTGGCTGCCCGACCCGGCCTGGTCGGTGGTGGCGGGCTTCCGCGGCGAGCGCCAGCGCAGCGCCGTCACGGGGCAGGGCGAACATGTCGAGGTCAGCCACGGTGCGCTGCTGCCCATCGTGCACGTGCGCTACGCCTTCGACCCGCGCAGCAAGCGCGTGCTGCGCGCCAGCGCCTCGCAGAGCCTGCGCGCGCCTGATGCGGGCCTGCTGCTCTCGCGCTACAGCTTCAACGGCAACTACGAACGCGACCAGGCCAACACGCCGCTGGCGGCCGACAGCGCCGGCAACCCCGGCCTGCAGCCCGAGAAGGCCACGGCCTTCGAGCTCGCCTTCGAAACCCAGCTGCCCGCAGGCGGTGTGTTCAGCATGGGTGCCTTCCACCGCCACATCGACAAGCTCATCCGCCGCCGCATCGCGCTGGAGAACGTGCCCGAGGCGCCGGTGCCACGTTGGGTCTCGCGGCCGGCCAACATCGGCACGGCGCGCAGCACGGGCTTCGAGTTCGAGATCAAGGGCCGCGCGCGCGAACTGCTCGCCGGCTGGCCAGGGCCGGCTTCGGCGCTGCAGTTGCGGGCGTCGCTGTCGCTCTACCGCTCAGCAGTGGAGCAGATCGACGACCCCAACGCGCGGCTCGAAGGCCAGCCGCCCTGGCAGGCCACACTGGGTTTCGACGACCGCGTGGCGCGCACCGGCATCTCCTACGGCGCGAGCTTCTCGATCACGCCCTCGTTCAGCACCGCCCAGACCGATCGGCAGCGCGTCTGGCGCAGCGCGGTGCGGCGGCTCGATGCCTTCGTCGCCTGGCGCGTAGATGGGCAACTGCAGTTCCGCCTGGCGGCGAACAACCTCTTCCCCATCGATGCCGTCTCGCGCAGCAGCGTGGCCGATCTCGATGGATTCACCGCCAGCACGGTTTCGCGCCGTAGCGGGGTGGCGCAGGTCACGGCCAACGCCGTGCTGCGGTTCTGAACATGGCGCCTCTGCAAGCCCTGGCCGTGCATGCCGGCCCGCGCGCCCGCGAACACCTGCGCCAGCAGGGCCTGCGTCCGGCCGACGTGCGCGTGGTGCCGGCGGCGGCGGGCGGGCCCAAGGGGCTGTCGCTGATCCCGCTGGACCGCTACCTCTTCGCCGATTGGTTCGCCGGCAGCCCGCACAGCCTGCACCTGCTGGGCGCCTCCATCGGCGCCTGGCGCATGGCCGCGGCCTGCACGGCGAACCCCGATGCCGCGCTGGCGCAGCTGGCCGAGGACTACATCACCCAGACCTACCCCAGCGCCCCCGGCAAACCACCGACCGCGCGCGTGGTGACCGAGGTCTTCCGCGCCAAGCTGCATGAACGGCTGGGTACGCAGGCGGCCGCGCTGCTGGCGCACCCGCAACGCCGGCTGCACGTCTTCACCAGCCGCGGCCGCCGCCTGCTGCACCGCCCGGGCCGCGTGAAGATGCCGCTGGGCTGGATGGCCGCCTTCGCCGCGAACGCCGCCTCGCGAGGCGCTTTAGGCGGCTGGATGGAGCGTGTGGTGTTCAGCGACCCGCGCGAGCCGCTGCCCGTGCCGCTGGCCGACTACCCCACGCGCCAGGTGCCGCTGACGGCCGCCAACCTCACGCCCGCCGTGCTGGCCAGCTGCACCATTCCCTTCTGGCTGGAAGCCGTGCAGGACGTGCCCGGCGGCCCGCCCGGCACCTACTTCGACGGCGGCATCACCGACTACCACCTGCACCTGGGCTACGCGGGCATGGCCGAAGGGCTCGTGCTCTATCCGCACTTCGGCGCCCAGGTCGTGCCCGGCTGGCTGGACAAGGCCTGGAGATACCGCCACCGCGCGAGCCCGGCGCTGGACAACCTGGTGCTGCTCTCACCAAGACCCGAGTGGGTGCGCCGCCTGCCCGGCGGCAAGCTGCCCGACCGCAGCGACTTCAAGCGTTTCAACCACGACCCCGCCAGCCGCCAGCGCCTGTGGCGCCAGGCCCTGGCCGAAAGCCAGCGCCTGGCCGATGAATTCGCGGAACTGGTGCGCGATGGTCGGCCTGTCGAGGCCCTGCCGCTGGGCTGAGGCGCGTTACACTGCGGGCCGTTTTCAACGTACAAGGGCAGAGAAAGGCGCAATGGTTATGACACCGCGGACTACCCGGTTCACCACCACCGAGAGCTAGTCGGCCGCGCTGTCACGCCTGCACCCAACCCCTGAAGACAAGCGCGGCACTCCCCGCGCTTTTTTCGTTTCTGGAGCTACGAGACCATGATCACGATCACCTTGCCCGACGGCTCGCGCCGCGAGTACCCGCAAGCGCTCACGGTGGCCGAGGTGGCCGCCAGCATCGGCACCGGCCTGGCCAAGGCCGCGCTGGCCGGCAAGGTGAACGGCCAGCTGGTGGACACCAGCCACCGCATCGAGGCCGATGCCGCTCTTGCCATCGTCACCGAGAAGGACGCCGACGGTCTGGAGATCATCCGCCACAGCACGGCCCACCTGCTGGCCTACGCGGTGAAGGAGCTCTTCCCCGAGGCGCAGGTGACCATCGGCCCGGTCATCGAAAACGGCTTCTATTACGACTTCGCCTACAAGCGCCCCTTCACGCCGGAAGACCTGGCCGCCATCGAGAAGCGCATGGGCGAGCTCGCGGCCAAGAACGAGCCCGTGCAGCGCCGCGTGCTGCCGCGCGACGAGGCGGTGGCGTACTTCAAGGGCCTGGGCGAGCACTACAAGGCCGAGATCATCGGCAGCATCCCGGCGGGTGAAGACGTCAGCCTCTACCGCGAAGGCTCGTTCGAGGACCTCTGCCGCGGCCCCCACGTGCCCAGCACGGGCCGCCTGAAGCACTTCAAGCTGATGAAGGTGGCCGGCGCCTACTGGCGTGGCGACCAGAACAACGAGCAGCTGCAGCGCATCTACGGCACCGCCTGGACCAGCAAGGAAGCCCTGCAGCAGTACCTGACGATGCTGGAGGAAGCCGAGAAGCGCGACCACCGCAAGCTCGGCCGCGAACTCGACCTCTTCCACCTCGACGAGCACAGCCCCGGCACCGTGTTCTGGCACCCCAAGGGCTGGACGCTGTGGCAGGAGGTGGAGCAGTACATGCGCCGCGTCTACCGCGACAACGGCTACCAGGAGGTCAAGGGCCCGCAGATCCTCGATCAGGGCCTGTGGGAGAAGACCGGCCACTGGGACAAGTACCGCGAGAACATGTTCGTGACCGAGTCGGAGAAGCGCCAGTACGCGCTCAAACCGATGAACTGCCCGGGCCACATCCTGATCTTCAAGCAGGGCATCAAGAGCTACCGCGATCTGCCGCTGCGCTTCGGCGAGTTCGGCCAGTGCCACCGCAACGAGCCCACCGGCGGCCTGCACGGCATCATGCGCGTGCGCGCCTTCACGCAGGACGACGGCCACATCTTCTGCACCGAAGACCAGATCCAGGGCGAGGTGGTGGCCTTCACGCGGCTGCTGCAGCAGGTCTACAAGGACTTCGGCTTCAATAACATCATCTACAAGCTCTCGACGCGGCCCGAGAAGCGCATCGGCACCGAGGAGAGCTGGGACCGCGCCGAAGCCGCGCTGGCTGACGGCCTGCGCGCCGCCGGCTGCGAGTTCGAGTACCTGCCGGGCGAGGGCGCCTTCTACGGCCCGAAGATCGAGTACACGCTGAAGGACGCCCTGGGCCGCCCCTGGCAGTGCGGCACGATCCAGGTCGACCCCAACCTGCCCGAGCGCCTGGACGCCGATTTCGTGGGCGAAGACGGCGCCCGCCACCGCCCCATCATGCTGCACCGGGCCATCGTGGGCAGCCTGGAGCGCTTCATCGGCATCCTCATCGAGCAGCATGCCGGCGCGCTGCCGGCCTGGCTGGCGCCCACCCAGGTGGTGGTGGCCTCCATCACCGACGCGCAGGCCGATTACGCGGCGAGCGTGGCGAAATCGCTGCAAAAACAAGGAGTTAGAGTCTCCGTCGATTTGCGCAACGAGAAGATAAACTATAAGATCCGCGAGCATTCGATGCAGAAGGTCCCGTTCATCCTGGTCGTTGGCGACAAGGAGAAGGCAAACGGGGCTGTTGCCGTGCGCGCCCGAGGCAATCAAGACCTGGGTGTGATGGCGTTGGCAGACTTCCAGGCGAAGATCACCAGCGACATCGCTGCCAAGGTATAGCCGCCGAGGGGGCGCTTTCGTTTTTTTGTGTGGCCCGCTTGCCTTCGGGTTGCAACAGGAGCTGGAACCATCGCTACCTTCATGGACCGCCGCGTGCCCAACGCGGAGCGCAAGCACCGTCTGAACCGGGAAATCATGGCGCCGCAGGTGCGCCTGAACGGGGTCGAAAACGAACCGCTCGGCATCGTCAGCACGATGGAAGCGTTGCGCATGGCAGGGGAACTGGATGTCGACCTGGTGGAGATCGCCGCCACCGCCGACCCCCCGGTGTGCAGGCTCATGGACTACGGCAAGTTCAAGTACCAAGAGCAGAAGAAGGCCGCTGAAGCGAAGAGCAAGCAGAAGGTCATCGAGATCAAGGAAGTGAAGTTCCGCCCGGGCACCGACGATGGCGACTACGCCATCAAGATGCGCAACCTGCGGCGCTTCATTGCCGAAGACGGCGACAAGGGCAAGGTCACGCTGCGCTTCCGCGGCCGCGAGATCACCCACCAGGACATCGGCATGCGCATGCTCGAGCGCATCCGCGACGAACTGGCCGATGTGGCGATGGTGGAGCACATGCCCAAGCTTGAAGGCCGCCAGATGATCATGGTGCTGGCGCCGAAGCGAAAGTAAGACAGAGTTTCGTGGTCGCGGTTTGGTCACCGCGGCAGCGAAAAGAAGCGGCTGTAGGCCTCGCAAGTGCACCCCAACCCGGTGCCGCCTGCAGCAGCAAATGAAGAAGGAGCAGTCATGCCCAAGATGAAGACCAAGAGCGGCGCCAAGAAGCGGTTCCGCGTGCGTCCGGGTGGCACCGTCAAGCGCGGTCAGGCGTTCAAGCGCCACATCCTCACGAAGAAGAGCACCAGCCGCAAGCGCGACCTGCGCGGCCCGGCCAACGTGCACGAGAGCGACCTGGGCAGCATCGCCAAGATGCTGCCGATGGCCGGTCTCTGACCCACTTCAACGTACGCACAAGGAGTTATTGAATGCCTCGCGTCAAACGTGGTGTCACCGCACACGCCCGCCACAAGAAGATCCTGAAGCTCGCCAAGGGCTTCCGCGGCCGTCGCAAGAACGTCTTCCGCATCGCCAAGCAGGCGGTGATGAAGGCCGGCCAGTACGCCTACCGTGACCGTCGCACACGCAAGCGTGTGTTCCGTCAGCTGTGGATTGCGCGTATCAACGCGGCCAGCCGTGGCCTGGGTCTGACCTACAGCAAGTTCATGGCCGGTCTGAAGAAGGCCGGCATCGACATCGACCGCAAGGTGCTGTCGGACATGGCCATCCACGATCCTGCTGGCTTCAGCAGCATCGTCGACAAGGTGAAGGCTCAATTGGCTTGATCCCCGCCGTCGGTGCTTCGGCACCGATTGCTTTCAAGCACTCAAAGGCCGTCACCTCGTGGCGGCCTTTTTTTTCCCGTTTCCTTTCCTCTCTTCCTGTCCGTTTCCCCAGCGATGAACGATCTCGACACCCTCGTGCAGGCGGCGCAGGCCGACTTTGCCGCCGCCACCCAGGGCGCGGCGCTTGAAGACGCCAAGGCCCGCTACGTCGGCAAGAGCGGCCGCATCACCGAGCTGCTGAAGGGCCTGGGCGCGCTGCCGCCCGAGGAGAAGAAGGCGCGCGGCGCCGAGATCAACCAGGCCAAGGCCGCCATCGAAGCGGCGCTGCAAGCCCGCCGTGACGCGCTGGCCGAGGCCGAACTGCAGGCTCAGCTGCGCGCCGAGGCACTGGATGTCACGCTGCCCGGCCGCGGCCGTGGCGTGGCCGGCCTGCACCCGGTGAGCCGCACCATCGAGCGCATCGAGGCCATCTTCGGCAGCATGGGCTTCGACGTCGCCGAAGGCCCCGAGATCGAGACCGACTGGATGAGCTTCACCGCGCTGAACAACCCGGAGAACCACCCGGCGCGTTCGATGCAGGACACCTTCTACGTCGACATGAAAGACGCGCAGGGCCGCTGGCTCTGCCTGCGCCCGCACACCAGCCCGATGCAGGTGCGCTACGCCCAGGCCCACGCCAAGCAGCACGCCGCGCTGGCGGCGCAGGGCCTGCCGATGCCCGAGATCCGCGTCATCGCGCCGGGCCGCGTGTACCGCGTGGACAGCGACGCCACGCACTCGCCCATGTTCCACCAGATCGAAGGCCTGTGGCTGGGCGCGAATGTCAGCTTCAAGGACCTGAAGGTCGTCTTCGCTTCGCTCGTGCGCGAGTTCTTCGAGACCGACGACTTCGACGTGCGTTTCCGTCCGAGCTTCTTCCCCTTCACCGAGCCCAGCGCCGAGATCGACATCCGCTTCGGCAGCGGCCCGCTGGCCGGCCGCTGGCTGGAGGTGGCCGGCAGCGGCCAGGTGCACCCGAACGTGGTGCGCAACTTCGGGCTCGATCCTGAAGCGCACATCGGCTTTGCCTTCGGCATCGGCGCCGACCGCTTCGCGATGCTGCGCTACGGCATCGACGACCTGCGCCTGATGTTCGACGGCGATCTCCGCTTCCTCTCGCAGTTCAACTGATCATGCAATTCCCCGAATCCTGGCTGCGCGAGTTCTGCAACCCGCCGTTGAGCACGCAACAACTGGCCGACCTGCTGACCATGTCCGGCATGGAAGTGGAAGAAGTGCGCCCGGTGGCGCCGCCCTTCCACGGCATCGTGGTGGCCGAGATCCTCACCGCCGAGCAGCACCCGCAGGCCGACCGCCTGCGCGTGTGCACGGTGGATGCCGGCGTGCACTCGAAAGACGGCCCGCTGCAGATCGTCTGCGGCGCGCCCAACGCGCGCGCGGGCATCAAGGTGCCGCTGGCCACCGTGGGTGCCGAACTGCCGCCCGGCGAGGACGGCAAGCCCTTCAAGATCGGCGTGGGCAAGCTGCGCGGCGTGGAAAGCCGCGGCATGCTGTGCTCGGCGCGTGAGCTGAAGATTGCCGACGACCACGGCGGCCTGCTGGAACTGGCGGCTGATGCCCCCGTGGGCACCGACATCCGCCAGTGGCTGCAGCTGGACGACCACCTCTTCACGCTGAAGCTCACGCCCAACCTCGGGCACGGCTTGAGCGTCTACGGCGTGGCGCGTGAAGTGGCCGCGCTCACCGGCGCGCCGCTGCGCCAGCCGGCCTTTCCGCCCGTGCAGCCGCGCAGCGACCGTGTGCTGCCGGTGGAGGTGCAGGCTGCCGACCTCTGCGGCCGCTTCTCGGGCCGCGTGGTGCTGGGCGTGAACACGCAGGCCAAGACGCCGGCCTGGATGGTCGACCGCCTCGCGCGCTGCGGCCAGCGCAGCGTCTCGGCGCTGGTGGACATCTCGAACTACGTGATGTTCGAGTACGGCCGGCCCTCGCACATCTTCGACCTCGACAAGATCCACGAGAAGCTCGTGGTGCGCTGGGGGCGCGAGGGCGAGGCGCTCAAGCTGCTCAATGGCAACACCATCACGCTGGACGCGCAGGTGGGCGTGATCGCCGATGCGCAGGGCGTCGAATCGCTCGCCGGCATCATGGGCGGCGACGCCACCGCGGTGAACGACGGCACGCAGAACGTCTACGTCGAAGCCGCCTTCTGGTGGCCCGAGGCTGTGGCCGGGCGCTCGCGCCGCTACAACTTCAGCACCGACGCCGGCCACCGCTTCGAGCGTGGCGTCGACCCGCAGGGCACGGTGGAACACATCGAGCGCATCACCCAGCTGATCCTCGACATCTGCGGCACACCGGCCACGGCCTGCGGCCCGGTCACCGATCAAGTGCTGGGTCTGCCCGAGTGCAAGCCCGTGACGATGCGCGTGGCGCGTGCGGCACAGGTCATCGGCATGCCCGTGAGCAGCGCGCAGTGCGCCGATGTCTTCACGCGGCTGGGCCTGGGCTTCAGCGAAGCTGGTGGCGTGTTCACCGTCACGCCGCCGAGCTGGCGCTTCGACCTGCAGATCGAAGAAGACTTGATCGAGGAGGTGGCGCGCGTGGTGGGCTTCAACAGCCTGCCGATGACAGCGCCCATCGCGCCCGTCACGCCACGCGTGCGCCGCGAGGCGCAGCGCGGCGCGCACGCCGTGCGCCGCGCGCTGGCCGCGCTGGACTACCAGGAAACCATCAACTTCAGCTTCGTAGAAGAACGCTGGGAGCGTGAGCTGGCCGGCAACGCCGACCCCATCCGCGTGCTCAACCCCATCGCCGCGCCGCTGGCGGTGATGCGTTCCAGCCTGATGGGCAGCCTCGTGCAGGCGCTGCGCAACAACCTCGCGCGCAAGGCCTCGCGAGTGCGCGTGTTCGAGATCGGCCGCGTGTTCATGCGCGACGCTTCAGCCGCCGACGGCCCGCTGAGCGTGGCCGGTGTGAACCAGCCCATGCGTGTGGGCGGCCTGGCCTGGGGCGGCGCTTTGCCGCTGCAGTGGGGCGCGAAAGAGCAGGGCGCCGATTTCTTCGACGTGAAGGGCGATCTGCAGGCGCTGCTGGCGCCGCAGCAGCCGGTCTTCACCGCGGCCGAGCACCCGGCGCTGCACCCAGGCCGCTGCGCCAGCATCACGCTGGACGGGCGCGTGGTGGGCTTCGTGGGCGAGTTGCACCCGAAGTGGCGGCAAGCCTACGAGATCCCGGCCTTCCAGGGCCAGGCGCCGGTGCTGTTCGAGCTGGAACTTGCTGCCGTGCTGGGCCAGCCGCTGCCGGTGTTCACGCCGCTGTCGCGCCAGCAGGCGGTGCAGCGCGACCTGGCGCTGGTGGTGCGCGAAGACGTCAGCCACGGGGCGCTGATGGCCGCCCTGCAGCAAGACCCGCAAGGCCTGGTGCGCAGCGCGCGGCTCTTCGACATCTACAAGCCGGCTGCTCCCGTGGCGGGCCTGCAAGCGGGCGAACGGAGCCTGGCCGTGCGCCTGGAACTGCGTGACGACGAGAGCACGCTCACCGACGATCGCATCGAGGCCACCGTGGCGGCTGCTGTGGCCCGCGCGGCCGCCCATGTCGGCGCACGCCTGCGCGCCTGAATCCCGAGACCGGACACCGACCCATGAACGCACCTGAAGACAGCCCGCGCTCGCCTGTGATCCTGTCGTCGCTGGAGACGCCCACGCTCACCAAGGCCGAACTGGCCGAACTGCTGTTCGACCGCCTGGGCCTGAACAAGCGCGAGAGCAAGGACATGGTGGAGGCCTTCTTCGAGATCGTGCACGGCACGCTCGTCGAGGGGCAGGATGTGAAGCTCTCCAGCTTCGGCAACTTCAACATCCGCCGCAAGGCGCCGCGCCCGGGGCGCAATCCGCGCACGGGCGAGAGCATCCCGATCAAGGCGCGGAACGTGGTCACCTTCCACGCCAGTCACAAGCTGAAATCGGTGGTGCAGGGCGACACCCCTGTCGAAGGGGACTTCGAGTAGAGTCTAGTTTTCCGCACCGATCCCATTGATTTCAATGGAGAAAGCTCTCCCCACCATACCGGCCAAACGCTACTTCACCATCGGTGAGGTGAGCGAGCTGTGCGGGGTGAAGCCATACGTGCTGCGCTACTGGGAACAAGAGTTCACGCAACTCAAGCCCATGAAGCGCCGGGGCAACCGGCGCTACTACCAGCACCACGAGGTGCTGCTCATCCGCCGCATCCGCGATCTGCTCTACGACCAGGGCTTCACGATCAGCGGTGCGCGCAACCGGCTTTCCGATGCCATCCCCGTGCCCCTGGCGGCCGGCCCGGTCGACGCGCCCGAAGACGAAGAGTTCATCGAAGCACCGATAGATGCCGCGCCGGAACAAGCCGTGCCGGCAGCTTCGCCGCCGGCCGCGCTGCTGCCGCAGCAACTGCGCGACGAACTCTTGTCGATACGCGCCTTGCTGTCCGTCTGAATGGGGCGTTTTCGGGCTATACTGCGAGGCTCAGTCGGGGCGTAGCGCAGCCTGGTAGCGCACTTGCATGGGGTGCAAGGGGTCGCGAGTTCGAATCCCGCCGCCCCGACCATAGAAACGGCAAAGCCCGGTGTCCAAAAGACACCGGGCTTTTTGCTTTAGGGCCTGCGGTCGCGTTGGTCAGAGTGCGTTGAGCGGGATCTTCACGTAGCTCACGCCGTTGGCTTCTGGCGGCGGCATCTCGCCAGCGCGGATGTTCAACTGCACGGCTGGCAGGATCAGCGTGGGCATCTCCAGCGTGGCGTCGCGCTTCGTGCGCATGGCCACGAAGTCGTCTTCGCTGATGCCGTCGTGCACGTGGATGTTGCGCGCGCGCTGCTCGGCCACCGTGGTCTCGAAGCTCACGGGCCGGCCGGCCGGCGGGTAGTCGTGGCACATGAAGAGCCGCGTCTCAGGCGGCAAGGCGAGCAGGCGGCGCACCGACTGGTACAGCGTGCGTGCATCGCCGCCCGGGAAGTCGCATCGCGCCGTGCCCACGTCGGGCATGAAGATCGTGTCGCCTGCAAAGACAGCGTCGCCCACCTGGTAGGCCACACAGGCCGGCGTGTGGCCCGGCACGGCCATCACCTGACCGGTGAGGGCGCCGAACGAGAAGGATTCGCCTTCTTCGAAGAGATGGTCGAACTGCGAGCCGTCGGGCGTGAAGCCAGGCTCCAAGTTGAAGAGGCCCTTGAACACCTTCTGCACCGCCTGGATGCGGTGGCCGATGCCGATGCGGCCACCGAGTTGCGCCCGCAGGTAGGGCGCGGCGGTGAGGTGATCGGCATGCGCGTGCGTCTCCAGGATCCATTCGACCTTCAGGCCGAGGCTGCGCACGTACTTGATCACCTGGTCGGCCGAGGCATGGCTCGTGCGACCGGACTTCGGGTCGTAGTCGAGCACCGAATCGATGATGGCGCAGGCCGTGCCCGGCCCCGCGTGCACGACGTAGGTGACGGTCCAGGTGGCGGGGTCGAAGAAGCCCTGCACTTGTGGGGCAGGGTGGGCGGCTTGGGACATGGCAGCAACTCCATTCGTGTATCAGTGAGCATCACTATATTGACAAACAATATATCTGTCAATATAGTGATGTTCATGCGGCGTCACGGGTGATGCCGCTCTGGCCGCAGAGCCTCCACCGAGCACCGCACTTCATGAGCCCCCCTGAAGCCACCATCGACCTCGACACCATGCGCGCCTCCGCCGCCGAGGCCTGCCGCCTGATGAAGGTGTTGTCCAACCCCGACCGCCTGCTGCTCCTGTGCCAGCTGGCGCAAGGCGAGCGCTGCCCCAGCGATCTGGAGGCAGAACTCGGCATCGTGCAGCCCACGCTCTCGCAGCAGCTCGGCGTGCTGCGCGACGAGGGGCTGGTCGCCACGCGCCGCGACGGCAAGCGCATCCACTACCACCTCTGCAGCGACCGCGCCCGTGCGGTGATGCAGGTGCTCTACGCGCAGTTCTGCGCCCCTCCTTCTGCACGTTCCAACGCTTGAAAAGGCCCTCACCATGACCATCGACTGGCAGCACTTCACCCCCTGGGCCTCCCTGGCCGGCGGGGTGCTCCTGGGCGTCGCTTCGGCGCTCTTCATCCTGCTCAACGGCCGCGTGCTCGGCATCAGCGGCATCGTCGGCGGTCTGCTGCGCCCGCGAGCTGGCGACACCACCTGGCGCCTGGCCTTCCTGGCCGGCATGCTGGCCGCGCCGCTGGTCTACGGGCTGCTCGCGCCAGCGGGTTTCGTGCAGGCGCCGCGTATCGACGCGGGCTATGGCCTCGTCGCCGTCGCCGGCCTGCTGGTGGGGGTGGGCACGCGCTATGGCGCCGGTTGCACCAGCGGTCACGGGGTGTGCGGGCTCTCGCGGCTGTCGCCGCGCTCTCTCGTGGCCACGCTGAGCTTCATGGCCACGGGCTTCGCGATCGTGTTCGTCGTTCGTCACCTGTTCTGAAAGGCCCGGCCATGAACCGCATCTCTGAATTCCTCGTCGGTTTGCTCTTCGGTCTGGGCCTGTTGTTGTCGGGCATGACCGACCCGGGCAAGGTGCTGGGCTTCCTGGATCTCTTCGGTGCCTGGGATCCCTCGCTCGCCTTCGTGATGGGCGGCGCCATCGCCGTGGGCCTGTTCGCCTTCGCGCTGGCCAAGAAGCGCAGCACGGCTTTTCTGGGCGGCGCCATGCAACTGCCGACCTCGAAGGACATCGACCGCCGGCTCGTGCTGGGCGGCGTGACCTTCGGCGTGGGCTGGGGCCTGGCCGGCTTCTGCCCGGGGCCGGGCCTGGTCTCGCTCGCGGCCGGTCAGCCCAAGGCCGCGGTGTTCGTGGCGGCCATGGTCGTCGGCATGTTGGTGTTTGAGTTCGCCGAGCAACAGCGGCAGCGCCGCGCGGTGGCCGCGTGAAGGCTTCGGGCGGCGCCGGAGCCTCGGCGTGGCGGCGCTGGTTGCCCACGCTGCCGGTGCTGCAGTGGGGGCGCCAGTACAACCGCGAAACCCTGGCCTGCGACAGCGTGGCCGCGGTCATCGTCACCATCATGCTGATCCCGCAGAGCCTGGCGTACGCCATGCTCGCCGGCCTGCCCCCGGAGGTGGGCCTTTATGCCAGCGTGGCGCCGCTGCTGCTTTATGCGCTGTTCGGCAGCAGCCGCGTGCTGGCGGTGGGCCCGGTGGCGGTGGTGTCGCTGATGACGGCCACGGCCCTGGGCGAGTTGGCCGCAGCCGGCACGCCAGCCTACGCGGGCATGGCACTGACGCTGGCGCTGCTGTCGGGCCTGATGCTGCTGGCCATGGGCTTGCTGCGCTTGGGTTTCCTGGCGAACTTCTTGAGCCACCCGGTGATCTCGGGCTTCATCACCGCTTCGGGCTTGTTGATCGCCGCCAGCCAGCTCAAGACCCTGCTCGGCATTCCGGCCCAGGGCAGCGACTTTCTGGCCGTGCTGCGCTCGCTGCTCGCACACGCCTGGCAACTGCACATGCTCACGGCCGTGGTGGGCCTGCTCACGCTGGCTTTCCTGTTCTGGTGCCGGTCAGGGCTCAAGCCCTGGCTCGTGCGGCTGGGGTTGGCGCCGCGCAGCGCCGACTTGCTGGCCAAGACCGGACCGGTGCTGGCTATCGCGCTCACCACCGGCCTCAGCTGGGCTTTGGAGTGGCAGGCGCAGGGTCTGAAAGTCGTCGGCCCGGTGCCGCAAGGGCTGCCGCCGTTGACCTTGCCGGACTTTGATCTGGCCGCCTGGCAGCCGCTGCTGCTGCCGGCCCTGCTGATCAGCCTGGTGGGTTTCGTCGAATCGGTGTCGGTGGGGCAGACGCTGGCGGCCAAGCGCCGGCAGCGCATCGAGCCCGACCAGGAACTCGTGGCACTGGGCGCCAGCAACCTGGGCGCGGCCTTCACGGGCGGCCTGCCAGTGACGGGCGGCTTCGCGCGCTCTGTCGTGAACTTCGACGCGGGGGCGCAGACGCCAGCGGCCGGGGTCTACACCGCGGGCGGCCTCTTGCTGGCCTCGCTGTTCCTCACGCCGGCGCTGGAGCACCTGCCGCAGGCCACGCTGGCGGCCACCATCGTCGTGGCGGTGCTGTCGCTGGTCGATTTCGGCATGCTGCGCGACACCTGGGCCTGGTCCAAGCCCGACTTTGCCGCGCTGGCCGCCACGCTGGTGGGCACGCTGCTGCTGGGTGTGGAAACGGGCCTCGTGCTGGGTGTGGCCCTGTCGCTGGCGTTGTTTCTCTTCCGCACGAGCCGGCCACACATCGCCGAGGTCGGGCGCGTGCCGGGCACCGAACACTTCCGCAATGTGCAGCGCCACGCGGTGCAGACCAGCCCGCGCGTGCTGAGCCTGCGGGTGGACGAGAGCCTGTACTTCGCGAACGCGCGTGCGCTGGAAGACCGCATCAACGACGAAGTGGCCTCGCGGCCTTCGCTGGCCCATGTGCTGCTGCAGTGCTCGGCCATCAACGACATCGACGCCAGCGCGCTGGAGAGCCTGCAGGCCATCGACCAGCGCCTGCAGGCCTCAGGCATCCAGCTGCACCTGTCGGAGGTGAAGGGCCCGGTGATGGACCGCCTGCAGCGCAGCCGTTTCCTGCCCGGCTTGAGCGGCCGTGTGTTCATGAGCCAACACCAGGCCTGGCTGGCGCTGGCGCCGGACGCCGCGTGACATCTGCACCTGCGGTTGCGGCGGCCGCGCGCGAAGATTCGGCCTTGTCGGTACCGTCGCCGCTCTGCACACCACCGCCATGAACGCCGCCACCATCGCCCTGACCGGCATGAATGCCGCCCAGCAGACCTTGCGCAGCCACGGCCACAACCTGGCCAACCTGGGCACCGAGGGCTTCCGGCGTGAACGCACGCTGCAGGCCACGGCACCCGGCGGTGGTACGAGTACGACCGTGGCCCAGTTGCCCATAGCAGGCGCCGCGATGGCCGAAGACCTGGTGGGCCAGATGCAGGCCGGGCACGCCTTCGCGGCGAACCTGGCGGTCTTCAAGACGGCGCGGCAGATGTCGCAAACGCTGCTCGACGTGACGGCCTGAGACGGCTTCCGTCACGGCGCAGCGCGCTGGAGCCGTCAGGGGCGGGCAAGTCGCGGACCTAGAATCCGCGGTTGTCCTGAAGCCCTGCCACGAGAAAACACGCCATGAGCCTGCTCAACGTTCCCCCCGGCGCGAAGGCGCCCCAAGAGTTCAACGTCATCATCGAAATCGCGATGAACGCCGACCCCGTGAAGTACGAGGTCGACCATGACACCGGCGCGCTGTTCGTCGACCGCTTCATGAGCACCGCGATGCACTACCCGTGCAACTACGGCTATGTGCCGCGCACGCTGGCTGACGACGGCGACCCGGTGGACGTGCTGGTCGTCACGCCGCTGCCGCTGCTGCCGGGTTCGGTGGTGAAGTGCCGTGCCCTGGGCATGCTGCGCATGGACGACGAAGCCGGCGGCGACAACAAGCTGATCGCGGTGCCTACCGAGAAGCTGCTGCCCTCCTACGCCAACATCAAGAAGACCGAAGACCTGCCGGAACTGCTGCTGAAGAGCATCCAGCACTTCTTCGAGCACTACAAGGACCTGGAGCCCGGCAAGTGGGTGAAGGTGGTGGGCTGGGCCGACGCCGAAGCCGCGCGCACCGAGATCACGCAAGGCATCAAGACCTACAGCGAGAAGCACCCGGGCTGACACCCGCACGCCGCGCCACGGCCAGCGCCGTGGCGCGCTGCCTCAGGCCCCTGGGCCCTGGGGCGCCTTGAACGGCGTGTGTTCGCGCAGTTCATCCACGTACTGCGCCATGCCCTGGCCCTCCTGGGCCAGGAAATCCTGCACCGCGGCGGCGAAACGTTCGTCGCGCAACCAATGCGCCGAACCGGTGGCCACCGGCAGCAGGCCGCGCGCCATCTTGTGCTCGCCCTGGGCGCCGCCCTCGAAGCGGCGGTAGCCGTTGGCCAGGCACCACGCCAGCGGCTGGTAGTAGCAAGCCTCGAAGTGCAGGCAGCTCACGGGCTCTGTGCAACCCCAGTAGCGGCCCCAGGCTGCCCGGTGCTCGGCGTCCACCGCGATCAGCGAAGCCGCGATCGGCTCACCCTCGCGGCGCGCCACGAACATCACCCAGTGCTGCGGCATCTGCGCCGCCATCAGCGCGAAGAACTCGCGCGTCAGGTAGGGCGTGCTGTGGTGCGCCTGGTAGGTGAGGTTGTAGCAGCGGTAGAAGAAGTCCCACAGCGACTCGTCGATGGCTGCGCCTTCGTGCGTGGTGAAGCTGATGCCTTGCTCGGCCACGCGCCGTCGCTCCTGCTGGACCTTCTTGCGCTTCTCGCGCTGCATGCGCGCCAGCAATTCGGTGAAGTCGGCCACCGGCGCGGCCTCGTCCTGCGTCCAGTGGAACTGCACGCCGGCACGCAGCATCCAGCCGGCGTCGGCGAAGGCCTGCCGGTCGGCTTCATCGCCGAAGAGCACATGGGCCGACGACAGCTTCGCTTCGCGTGCGAATTGCCCGATGGCCGCCACCAGCGCCGTGCGTGCTGCGGCGTCTCGTGCCAGCAAGCGCGTGCCGGGCACGGGCGTGAAGGGCACCGCGCCCAGCAGCTTGGGGTAGTAGCGCAGGCCGTGCCGGCGGTAGGCATCGGCCCAGGCCCAGTCGAAGACGTACTCGCCGTAGGAATGGCTCTTCAGGTAGAGCGCCGTGGCCGCGTGCAATTCGCCATCGAGCTCCAGCGTGATGAACTGCGGCGCCCAGCCGGTGTCGGGCACGGCGCTGGCCGAGGTGTGCATCGCGGCGAGGTACTCGTACTGCATGAAGGGCGTGGGCGCGGCTTGTGCGGCCAGCAGCGTGTTCCAGGCAGGGGCATCCAGCGCTGACGGATCGCTGTGAACCCGGATGACATAATCTTTTTCGATGGGGGTGTGCTGCGACATTCAGGGCCGATCAAGTGTTCAAGACGCAGGGCGCAAGGACGTGAAAAAGACATGCTGAAAGCGGCCCTGGCTCAGATCAACGCCACCGTGGGCGACCTCGCCGGCAACGCCCGCCTGCTGGCCACCGCCGCGCGCCAAGCGCACGGCCAGGGCGCGCAACTGGTGCTGGCCCCCGAGCTGGCTCTGACCGGCTACCCGCCCGAAGACCTGCTGCTGCGCCCGGCCTTCATGCAGGCCTGCGCCGACACACTGGCCACGCTGGCGGCCGAACTCGCCGATTGCGAAGGCTTGCACCTCGTGGTGGGCCACCCGCACCAGTTCGGCCTGCGCGGCGATGTTAGGTCGAAGTCCCACGCGGTGCAGCAGCGCTTCAACGCGGCCTCGGTGCTGGCGGGGGGGCGTGTGCTCGGCACCTACTGCAAGCGCGAGTTGCCGAATTACCAGGTCTTCGACGAGCGCCGCTACTTCGCCTCGGGCCGCGACCATGGCCAGGGCCCGCTGGTGCTGGACGTCGGCGGGCTGCGCATCGGGCTGCTCATCTGTGAAGACGCGTGGTTCGACGAACCCGGTGCCGCAGCCGCCGCTGCCGGGGCGCAAGTGCTGTGCGTCTTGAATGCCTCGCCCTTCCACCTCGACAAGGCTGGTGAGCGCGAGGCGCGCATGGCCGAGCGTGCACGTGCGGTCGGTCTGCCGCTGCTCTACGCCCACCTGGTGGGCGGGCAGGACGAGGTGGTGTTCGACGGCGCCTCGTTCGCGCTGAGCGCCACCGGCGAGGTGACCGCACGCGCGCCGGCTTTCGAGGCCGCCTTGCTCATGCTGGACATCGCCGCCGACGGCACGCCGCGCGGTGATATCGCCCCCGTGCCCGAACTCGAGGCCCAGGCCTGGTCGGCGTTGGTGACGGGCGTGCGCGACTACCTCGGCAAGAACGGCTTCCCGGGCGCCATCATCGGCTTGTCCGGCGGTGTCGATTCGGCACTCGTGCTGGCGCTGGCGGTGGACGCCATCGGCGCTGACAAGGTGCGCACGGTGATGATGCCTTCGCCCTACACGGCCGACATCTCGTGGATAGACGCGCGCGACATGGCCGAGCGCCTGGGCGTGCGTTACGACGAGATCGCCATCGAGCCGATGTTCCAGGCCTTCCGCGGTGCGCTGGCCCCGCAGTTCGAAGGCCGCGCCGAAGACACGACCGAAGAGAACCTGCAGGCGCGCATCCGCGGCACGCTGCTCATGGCGCTGTCGAACAAGCTCGGCCACATCGTGTTGACCACCGGCAACAAGAGCGAGATGGCCACCGGCTACTGCACGCTTTACGGCGACATGGCCGGCGGCTTTGCGGTGATCAAGGACGTGGCCAAGACCCTGGTCTACCGGCTGTGCGAATGGAAGAACCGCCAACCCACGCGCCGTGCCGATGGCAGCGTGGGGCCGGTGATTCCGGAGCGCATCCTCACGCGCGCGCCCTCGGCCGAACTGCGGCCCAACCAGACGGACCAGGACAGCCTGCCGCCCTACGAGGTGCTCGACGCCATCCTCGCGCGCTACATGGAAGAAGACCAGGGCATCGAGGAGATCGTGGCTGCGGGCTACGCGCGGGCCGACGTCGAACGTGTCACACGTCTGATCAAGTTCAACGAGTACAAAAGGCGGCAGGCGCCCGTGGGTATCCGCATCACCCATCGGGCCTTCGGGCGGGACTGGCGCTACCCCATCACCTCGAAGTTCCGTGCTTAAATCAACGCAACCCCACCGCACTTTCGGAGCCCCACCATGAAGCAGATCACCGCCGTCATCAAGCCCTTCAAGCTGGAAGAGGTGCGTGAGGCGCTGGGCGACGTGGGCGTCTCGGGCCTGACCGTCACCGAGGTCAAGGGTTTCGGCCGCCAGAAGGGCCACACCGAGCTTTACCGCGGCGCCGAGTACGTGGTCGACTTCCTGCCCAAGGTGAAGGTGGAAGTGGTGGTGAAGGATGCCGATGTCGAGCGCTGCATCGAGGCCATCGTGAAGGCCGCCAAGACGGGCAAGATCGGCGACGGCAAGATCTTCGTCACGCCGGTGGAGCAGGTGGTGCGCATCCGCACCGGCGAGGCCGACGAAGCGGCCATCTGAAGCGCCGGGGCCTGCGCCGCGCTCAGATGCGCGTGTAGTCTTCGGGGCCTGTTGCGCTGCGGGCCTGCGCGGCCAGGCGCAGCAGCAACTCCACGGGGTCGGTGCCCACCTCCAGCACGGCGTTCTGCGGTGCAGACAGGAAACCTTCGGCGACGCTGTGCGCCATGAAGCGCAGCAGGTCGTCGTAGTAGCCCGCCACGTTGAGCAGCCCGATGGGTTGGTCGTGGTACTTCAGCTGGCGCCAGGTCCACACCTCGTACAGCTCTTCCAGCGTGCCGATGCCGCCGGGCAGGGCGATGAAGACATCGGCCCGCTCGGCCATCATCTGCTTGCGCACGTGCATGGTCGGCACCACGTGCAGCTCGTGCAGGCCCTCGTGGCCCACTTCCATCTGCTTCAGCGTCTCGGGGATGACGCCCACCACGCGGCCACCGGCGGCCAGCGCGGCGTCGGCCACCTCGCCCATCAGCCCGACCTTGCCGCCGCCGTAGACGAGTTGCCAGCCCCGTTCACCGATGGCCTGCCCGAGGGCCCGTGCGGCGGTGGTATAGGCCGCCTGTGCGCCGTGGCGCGCGCCACAGTAGACGGTGACGCTGAAAGGGGCAAGTGGCATCGGGGCAGCGGACATCGGGGCATGCCGCGCAGAGGCGGCCGTTTCAGGAACTGGGGGCAGTGGTCTTGCCGCGGGCCTTGCGGGGCGGCAGCTTCCAGCTTATCAGCCGCGTGCCGCAGACCGCATCGTGGAAGAACTGGCGCTGCGGATGCAGCCACACCAGGCCGGCGTAGGCGATGACGCCGGCGCTCAGCGCACCGAAAGTCACGCCGCTGCCTGTCAAGCCGCTGAGCCACACGGCGGCCAGTGCCGGCAGAAACCACAGCCAGGCTAGCAGGTAGCGACACAAGGCCCGCAAAGGGCGCACGGGCTGGCCGTCGCGCGTGACGAGGCGGAGATGCCAAGTCTGCATGGCCAGGGTCTGGCCGCTGCGCCACCAGAAGTACACGAAGTAGACACCGAGCACGGCGAAGAGGAAGGCACGCAGACCGGCGGTGCCGACCAGCGCGTGGGTCTGCCGAGTGACGATGCCGTAGAACAGGCCGGCGATCATCACCACGCCGAAGAGCAGCACGCCTTCGTACAAGAAACACGCCATGCGCTGGCGCAGGCGCGGCGCCGGCGTGTCGGCCGGTGGCACCTCGGGAAAGTTCATGGGGTCTCGTCTGTGACCGGGGCCGAGGCCGAGGCTGCGCTGACCGCCGCGCCCTGCGGCCCGCGCTGCGGCAGCAAGGTGGCACGGTCGACGAAGCCCGGGGTTGCAGCAATCTTGGGCAGCCCGGGTTGGTGATGCGGCGGCGGTGCCGCGCGCGCGTTGATGGGCGTGGTGGTGGCGCCGGGCCGCGCTTGCTGCACGCCCGGCGTCACGGTCTTGGTGGGCGTGGGCGCTGGAGCGCGCACGATGTTGCGCTTGGCCGTTCCGGCCGCGCTGGGCATTGAACTGGCGGCAGCTTCTGCTGCGACAGCGGCGCGGGTCGCGGGTTTGGCGTTCTGGGCCAGGCGGGCACGCTCCTCGGGCGCCAGCGCCTGATAGGCTGCCCAGAGCGCTTGCCGCTGTTCATCAGGCAGGTTGCGCGCTTCCTGGAACTGCTGGCGCGCGGTGCTGCGTTGCGCCGGTGTCATGCGAACCCACTCTGTCATCCGTGCCTGCAGGCGCTGCTGTTCGTCGCCCGGCAGCTTGGGGTAGCGGGCTGCCACCTCCAGCCACTTGAGGCGCCGGTGGGTCTCGATCTGCGCCCAGTCCTTCTTCAGCGGTGCCAGCACCTTCTGCTGTTGCTGGGTCAGCGTGGCCCAGGCCGGGCCAGACTCAGCAGACGCCCGGGCCCCGCCCAGCATCAGCAGGGCCGCCAGGAGCAGCAGCCACCGGAGCCCGGCGCGCACCGTCATTGGGGCGGCGCCGTGCGCAGGAATTCGGCGAAGCCGGGGTCGGAATACGCGGTCGGCGGCAGGCTGTCGGTCAGCAACTGGGCGTCGATGTCGGCCGCGGCCAGCACACTTTCGCGTGCTGTCCATTGGTCGATGGCGATCAGGCCCGCCACCAGCAATAGCAGCGGCAGCGCCAGCGAAAGACGCTGTCGCCAAGGCGAAAAGCCGGCCAGCACGGCGGAGCCTCCCGCGCCGAGCACGGCCTGACCCGAGGCCGCCACCGGCCGGCGGGCGAGGCGGGCCCGCTGCAGGGCTTGTTCTCGCGCGACCCGCAGGCGCTCACCGACATCGTGGGGCGTGGCATTGGTGCCCACGCTGAGGGCGGCGGCCAGCCGCGCGCCCAAGCGCGCCTCGATGGCGGGCGTGTGGGTGTCAAAGCGGCTGCTGATCATCAAGACACTCCCTTGCTTCTGAGGGCCTTTGCCAATGCATGAACTGCCCGGGAGCAGTGTGTCTTGACACTGCCTTCCGAGCAACCCATCACGGCGGCCGTTTCACTGACGTCGAATTCTTCCCAGTAACGAAGCAGAAAGGCTTCCCGTTGACGCGCCGGGAGCTCGGCCACCTGTTCGTCGATCAGTTTCAGCACCTGGCTGCGCGAAACGGCGTCGGCAGCGCTTTCAGTGCCCAGGGTGTCTTCGAGCGTGTGCAGGGTCTCGAGCAGGTCGAAATCGCCGCCATCGTCGCCGGCGCCCTCGAAATCAGAGAGGTTCTGCATCACCGCGCCGCGCACTTTCTCGCGGCGGAACCAGTCCATCGTGGCGTTGGAGAGGATGCGCTGGAAGACCAGAGGCAGTTCCGCGGCTGGCCGGTCGGCGTATTTCTCGGCCAGGCGGATCATCGCGTCCTGCACGATGTCCAGGGCCGCTTCGTCATTGCGCACCGCGTAGGCGGCCCGCTTGAAGGCCCGCTTCTCGACGCTCTTGAGGAAGTCTGACAGTTCTTTGTCGGTGGCCAACGCGTTGCAGCAGAGTGCCCCAGTGCGGAGCGGCCGGATTATGGCCGTTCACCCGCCCGTGGGCGGTGTGCCCGTCCTTGTCAGTCCGGCGCCAGCGGCGGCGGTGCATAATGGTGGGCTTCGCACAACGTTCTTTTGGGTCCTAAGCCCGGCCGTCAAACCCCGACGGCGGATTTTCGACCGCGCAGGTGCCGAATCGGCCTCACAAGGGCTCGCAGGAGGCGCACCGATGGATTTTCGTCAGAGAAAACCTCAGAGGTTCTAAATGGAAATGTCTGCCGCGGATGTCAAGCGTGCTGCGACCGTCGATGGTCGCGCCTCTTCTGCATCTTCCCCCTCCGTCACCGCCGAGCCCAACGGCTCCGAGATCCTGGTTCGCTGCCTGCAGGCCGAACAGGTGAAGTTCCTCTGGGGCTACCCCGGCGGTGCGGTGCTCTACATCTACGACGCGCTCTACAAGCAAGAGACCATCGAGCACGTGCTGGTGCGCCACGAACAGGCCGCCATCCACGCTGCCGACGGCTACGCCCGTGCCACGGGCGAGGTGGGCGTCGCGCTGGTGACGTCCGGTCCGGGCGTGACGAATGCCATCACCGGCATCGCCACGGCCTACATGGACAGCATCCCGATGGTGATCATCACTGGGCAGGTGCCCACGCCGGCCATCGGCCTGGACGCCTTCCAGGAGTGCGACACCGTCGGCATCACGCGCCCCATCGTCAAGCACAACTTCCTCGTGAAGGACGTGCGCGATCTGGCGCTGACGCTGAAGAAGGCCTTCCACATCGCCCGCACCGGCCGCCCCGGCCCGGTGGTGGTGGACATCCCGAAAGACGTGTCGCTCAAGACCTGCACCTTCCACTACCCCGAAACGGTGGAGATGCGCAGCTACAACCCGGTGAAGAAGGGCCATGGCGGGCAGATCCGCAAGGCCGTGCAATTGCTGCTGCAGGCCAAGCGGCCCTACATCTACACCGGCGGCGGCGTGATCCTGGGCAATGCCACGGCCGAGCTGCGCCAGCTGGCCGACATGCTGGGCTTCCCCTGCACCAACACGCTGATGGGCCTGGGCGCCATCGCGCACAGCGACCCCAAGTTCCTCGGCATGCTGGGCATGCACGGCACTTACGAGGCCAACATGACGATGCAAAACTGCGACGTCCTGCTGGCCGTGGGTGCACGTTTCGACGACCGCGTGATCGGCAACCCCAAGCACTTCGCTTCGGTCGAGCGCAAGATCATCCACGTCGACATCGACCCCAGCAGCATCAGCAAGCGCGTGAAGGTCGACATCCCCATCGTCGGGGATGTGAAGGAAGTGCTGATCGAGCTGATCTCGCAGATCCGCGAGGCGCAGTCCCGGCCCGATGCCGGGGCCCTTTCGGCCTGGTGGAAGCAGATCAACGAGTGGCGCCGCCGTGAGTGCCTGGCCTACAAGCACAGCACCGAAGTCATCAAGCCGCAGATGGTGGTGGAAAAGCTCTGGGAGCTGACCAAAGACCGCGACGCCTACATCACCAGCGATGTGGGCCAGCACCAGATGTGGGCCGCGCAGTTCTACCGCTTCGAGGAGCCGCGCCGCTGGATCAACAGTGGCGGCCTGGGCACCATGGGTGTGGGCCTGCCCTACGCGATGGGCATCAAGCTGGCCAAGCCCGAGAGCGATGTCTTCTGCATCACGGGCGAAGGCAGCATCCAGATGTGCATCCAGGAGCTCTCCACCTGCAAGCAGTACAACACGCCGGTGAAGGTGGTGTCGCTGAACAACCGCTACCTCGGCATGGTGCGGCAGTGGCAGCAGCTGGATTACGGCGGCCGCTACTCGCACAGCTACATGGACGCGCTGCCCGACTTCGTGAAGCTTGCCGAGGCTTATGGCCATGTGGGCCTGCTGGTGGAGAAGCCGTCTGATGTGGAAGGCGCGCTGCGCGAGGCCATCGCGCTGAAGGATCGCACGGTGTTCCTGGACATCCGCACCGACCCCACCGAAAACGTCTGGCCGATGGTGCAGGCCGGCAAGGGCATCAGCGAGATGCTGCTGGGCTCCGAAGACCTCTGAAGCCGCGAAAGCGGTGCACGGCCCTGGCGTTACCGCGCCGAGGCCGCGGCACCGCGGCAGCGGCGAACGAACTTCAGAAGCAAGACACCTTTTCCTCAACTCGCAACGCGTGGCCAAGCCGCCGGGGTTACCGCCCCGGCGCGTGAAGAGCGCGCAGGACGAAAGACCATGAAACACATCATCGCGGTGCTGCTCGAAAACGAGCCCGGCGCCTTGTCGCGTGTCGTCGCCTTGTTCTCGGCGCGCGGCTACAACATCGAGAGCCTGACGGTGGCCCCCACCGAAGACGCCAGCCTCTCGCGCATGACCATCGTCACCACCGGCAGCGACGAGGTCATCGAGCAGATCACCAAGCACCTGAACCGTCTCATCGAGGTGGTGAAGGTGGTCGACCTCACCGAGGGCAGCTTCACCGAGCGTGAGCTCATGCTGATCAAGGTGCGCGCGGTCGGCAAGGAGCGCGAGGAGATGAAGCGCATGGCCGAAATCTTCCGCGGCCGCATCATCGACGTCACAGAGAAGAGCTACACCATCGAGCTCACCGGCGACAGCAGCAAGCTCGACGCCTTCCTGGTGGCTATCGACCGCGCCGCCATCCTCGAGACCGTGCGCACCGGCGCCAGCGGCATTGGCCGCGGCGAACGCATCCTTCGCGTCTGAACGGCGCCCCCATTCATCACCAGTTTTTACGGAGAGAACCCATGAAGGTCTATTACGACAAGGACGCCGACCTCAGCCTCATCAAAGGCAAGAACGTCACCATCATCGGCTACGGTTCGCAGGGCCATGCCCACGCGCAGAACCTCAACGACAGCGGCTGCAAGGTCACCGTGGGCCTGCGCAAGGGCGGTGCCAGCTGGGCCAAGGTGGAGAAGGCCGGCCTGAAGGTGGCCGAAGTGGCCGAGGCCGTGAAGGCTGCTGACGTCGTGATGATCCTGCTGCCCGACGAGCAGATCGGCGCTGTCTACAAGAACGACATCGAGCCCAACATCAAGCAGGGCGCGAGCCTGGCCTTCGCGCATGGCTTCAACGTGCACTACGGCCAGGTCGTGCCGCGTGACGACCTCGACGTGTGGATGGTGGCGCCCAAGGCCCCGGGCCACACCGTGCGCGGCACCTACACGCAGGGCGGCGGCGTGCCGCACCTGATCGCCGTGCACGCCGACAAGAGCGGCAAGGCGCGCGATCTGGCGCTGAGCTACGCCGCGGCCAACGGTGGCGGCAAGGCCGGCATCATCGAGACCAACTTCCGCGAAGAGACCGAGACCGACCTCTTCGGCGAGCAGGCCGTGCTGTGCGGCGGCACGGTGGAGCTGATCAAGGCCGGCTACGAAACGCTGGTGGAAGCCGGCTACGCGCCCGAGATGGCGTACTTCGAGTGCCTGCACGAGCTGAAGCTGATCGTCGACCTCATCTACGAGGGCGGCATCGCGAACATGAACTACAGCATCAGCAACAACGCCGAGTACGGTGAGTACGTCACGGGCCCGCGCATCGTCACCGAAGCCACCAAGAACGCGATGCGCCAGTGCCTGAAGGACATCCAGACCGGCGAGTACGCCAAGAGCTTCATCCTCGAGAACAAGGCCGGCGCGCCGACTCTGATCAGCCGCCGCCGCCTGACCAGCGAGCACAGCATCGAAGTGGTGGGCGAGAAGCTGCGCGCGATGATGCCGTGGATCAAGGCCAACAAGCTGGTGGACAAGAGCCGCAACTGAGGCACTGCGCCCCAGACGAAAAGGCCGCCGCGAGGCGGCCTTTTGCTTCGGGGGGCTGCGTTATCCTCCGCCGCCTATGACTGAAGAAAGCCGTCCGCCCGAGCCCCTGGCCGAAGTGCCCCGCCCGCGGCGCAAGGGCATCTACATGCTGCCCAACGCCGTGACGCTGGCGGCGCTGTTCGCCAGCTTCTACGGCATCGTGATGGCGATGAACGGCCGCTTCGAACTGGCGGCCATCGGCATCTTCTGTGCTGCGGTGCTGGATGCGCTGGATGGCCGCGTGGCGCGCATGACCAACTCGCAGAGCGCTTTCGGCGAGCAGATGGACAGCCTGTGCGACATGGTGGGCTTTGGCGCCGCGCCGGCCCTCATCGTCTACGAATGGGCGCTGCAAGGCCTGGGGCGCTGGGGCTGGCTGCCGGCCTTCGTCTACATCGCGGGGGCCGCCCTGCGACTGGCGCGGTTCAACACCAACATCGGCATCGTCGACAAGCGCTTCTTCCAGGGCCTGCCCAGCCCCGCTGCGGCAGCCCTGGTGATGGGCCTGATCTGGGTGATGGACGACGCCGGCTTCAAGAACGTGGCGCAGATCGAATGGCTGGCGTGGACGGCCTTTGCCGTGACGCTCTACGCGGGCCTGACCATGGTCACCAACGTGCCCTTCTACAGTTTCAAGGTGATGGGCGCGAGGCAGACGGTGCCCTTTGCCAGCATCATGGCCATCGCCCTGGCCATTGCGCTGATCAGCCAGAACCCGCCTCTTGCGTTGTTCGCGTTGTTCTGCATTTATGGCGTGTCGGGCTATGGCGTGTACGTGTGGCGGCGCATGAAGGGCAAGCCGGTGAGCGTGATCGCCACCTCCACCGACGACCCCGACGAAAAGGGTCTGCACCAGTGAAGCTCTGCATTTCCCGCGCCTCGGCGCTCGGAGCTGCGTGCTACATTCCGGGTATGCGCCCGTTCAACGCTTTCGCCCTGCTAGACCTGCTAGGAGCCCCGCGGGTGCGCTGATCGTTCACGTCTGAACATTCCCGATCAACGGCCCGCCAGCGCAAGCAGCGGGCCGTTCTTCTTTTTCAGCTGCTTGCGAACCCCAACCGCACAGGCAATCACCATGACCGACAAGCTCATCATCTTCGACACCACCTTGCGCGACGGCGAACAGTCGCCCGGCGCCTCGATGACGCGTGACGAGAAGCTGCGCATTGCGCGCCAGCTCGAGCGACTGCGGGTGGACGTGATCGAAGCCGGCTTCGCGGCCTCCAGCAACGGCGATTTCGAAGCCGTGAAGAGCATTGCCGACGCCATCAAGGACAGCACCGTGTGCAGCCTGGCGCGTGCCAACGACCGCGACATCGGCCGCGCCGCCGAGGCGCTGAAGGGCGCTGCGCGCTCGCGCATCCACACCTTCATCGCCACCAGCGAACTGCACATGGAGAAGAAGCTGCGCATGACTCGCGAGCAGGTGCTGGAACAGGCGCGGCTGTCGGTGCGTTTCGCGCGCAACCTCTGCGGCGACATCGAGTTCAGCCCCGAAGACGGCTACCGCAGCGATTTCGATTTCCTCTGCCGCGTGCTGGAGGCCGTGATCGACGAAGGCGCGACCACGCTGAACATCCCCGACACCGTGGGCTACGCCGTGCCCGAGCTTTACGGCGATTTCATCCGCCGCCTGCGCGAGCGCGTGCCCAACAGCGACAAGGCGATCTGGAGCGTGCACTGCCACAACGACCTGGGCATGGCCGTGGCCAACTCGCTGGCGGGCGTCAAGATCGGCGGCGCGCGCCAGGTGGAATGCACCATCAACGGCCTGGGCGAGCGCGCTGGCAACTGCAGCCTGGAAGAGATCGTGATGGCCGTGCGCACGCGGCGCGACTACTTCGGGCTCGATCTCGGCATCGACACCACGCAGATCGTGCCGGCCAGCCGCATGGTGAGCCAGACCACGGGCTTCGTCGTGCAGCCGAACAAGGCCGTGGTCGGTGCAAATGCCTTTGCGCACGCCAGCGGTATCCACCAGGACGGTGTGCTCAAGGCGCGTGACACCTACGAGATCATGCGCGCCGAAGACGTGGGTTGGGCCGCCAACAAGATCGTGCTGGGCAAGCTGAGCGGCCGCAACGCCTTCAAGCAGCGCCTGCAGGAACTGGGTGTGCAGATGGAGAGCGAGAGCGAGATCAACGCCGCCTTTGCGCGCTTCAAGGACCTGGCCGACCGCAAGAGCGAGATCTTCGACGAGGACATCATCGCGCTGGTCAGCGACGAGAGCGTCACCGCCGAGCAGGAGCACTACCGCCTTCTATCCCTCGCCCAGCACTCCGAGATGGGCGAACGGCCGCACGCGAAAGTGAGCTTCTCGGCCGGCGGCGTGGAGCACCATGCCGACAGCGATGGCAACGGGCCGGTGGACGCCAGCCTGAAGGCCATCGAATCCAAGGTGAAGAGTGGCGCGGAAATGATGCTCTACTCGGTCAATGCCATCACCTCGGGCAGCACAGAATCGCAGGGCGAGGTCACCGTGCGCTTGCAGCACGGCGGCCGCGTGGTGAACGGGGTGGGTGCAGACCCGGACATCGTGGTGGCTTCGGCCAAGGCCTACCTGTCGGCGCTGAACAAGCTGCACAGCGCGGCCGACCGCGTGGCGGCTCAGGGCTGAGGGCGCTGGTTTCTGCACCCGAGAGGGCACTTGAGGAAAAACTCGCAAGCGATTGATCTTGCCTGTGTTTTTCCCTCGGCCTACACTTGCAACTGACGAGTCGGCGGGGTGCGCGGTGAAGAAAAAGCTTGTTTGGGTTCGGTCGTGGCGCTCCGCCTTGGTGTTGGCCCTGGTTCTGGGGGCTACCACCGCAGCACAGGCCCAAAGCAGCAGCACCGCCGCGGGCAAGAAAGGCAAGACCACCGCCACGGCCAAAGCTGAGCAGGCTGCAGCCAAGCCCGGCGCCCGGGCGAAGGCCAAAGCGAGCAACAAGGCCAGCAACAAGGCGCCCTCGCGGTCCGCCAAGGCGCCGGTGCGCAAGGCTTCGGCTGGCAACGGCCCCCGCAAGCGCGTGGTGCAGGCCGAGCCGGTTCGCGCTTCGTTCGGCCACCAGTTCGGCCTGCAGAAGGCCGAGGACGCACTGGACCTGAAGAGCAGCGTGGCGCTGGTGGTCGACCAGGACACCAACGAAGTGCTCTTCAGCAAGAACCCCGAAGCGGTGCTGCCCATCGCTTCCATCACCAAGCTGATGACGGCGCTGGTGGTGACCGAAGCCGCGCTGCCGCTGGACGAGATGCTGGTCGTGACGCAAGACGATGTGGACGCCACCGTCGGCAGCACCTCGCGCCTGCGCGTGGCCACGCAGCTCAACCGCGGCGAGATGCTGCACCTGGCCTTGATGGCGTCGGAGAACCGCGCCGCGCACGTGCTGGGCCGCACCTACCCGGGCGGCATCCGCAGCTTCGTGGCCGCCATGAACGCCAAGGCCCAGTTGCTCGGCATGAGCGGCACCCGTTTCGTCGAACCCACCGGCCTGTCTTCCGACAACCAGAGCAGCGCCGCCGATCTCACGCGCCTGGTGCGCGCCGCCTCGGCCCACCCGGTGATCGCCGACCTGTCGACCTCGCTGGAGGCCTCGGTGCCCGTGGGCTCGCGCCAGGTCCAGTTCCGCAACACCAACGGCCTGGTGCGCAACCCCGAGTGGGAAATCGGCCTGCAGAAGACGGGCTACATCGCTGCCGCCGGGCGCTGCCTGGTGATGCAGACGCAACTGGCCGGCCGCAAGCTCATCATGGTGCTGCTCGATTCGGCCGGCAGATACTCGCGCATGGGCGATGCCGAGCGCATCCGCAAGTGGCTGGCCAGCGCACCCTTCGTGCCGGCCGCCGTGGCAGCACCTTTGCCGGCGAAGCCGCTCCTGGCCCCGGCACCCGCCGAGAAGACGCTGCTCGGCCCGGCGGTGCTGCCGGTGTCCTTGCCCGGGGCGCCTGCCGCGCTGGCCGATCAGCCGCGGTAACCGAGCGCCAGTGAGATCTGCGCCGCGGTGCCTTTGACGCGCTCGAGCCAGCTCTCCTCCAGCCGGTCGGCCGGGGCTGAGATCGACAGGCCCGCCAGCAGCTTGCCCTGGTCGTCGAAGACGCCGGCGGCCATGCAGCGCACCCCCAGTTCCAACTCTTCATCATCGCGCGCCACGCCGGTGCTGCGCACCGCTGCGAGCTCGCGTTCCAGCCGGGTCAGGTCGGTGATGCTGTTGCGCGTGTGGCCGGTCAGCCCCGTGCGCGTGGCGTAGGCGCGCACGCGGGCGGGGTCTTCATGCGCCAGGAAGAGCTTGCCCACCGACGTGAGATGCAAAGGCGCGTGCCCGCCGATGGCGCGCACCACCTGCATGCCCGACCGTTCGCTGTAGGTGCGTTCGATGTAGACGATCTCGTCGCCCTGGCGCATCGACAGGTTCACCGGCTGGTGCGTCACCTTGTGCAGTTCGCGCATCGGGCCCATGGCGGCTTCGCGCACGTCCAGCCGCGCCTTCACGAGGTTGCCCAGCTCCAGCAGGCGCATGCCCAGGCGGTAGGTGCCGGCGGCGGGGCGGTCGACGAAACGGCCGATGGCCAGATCGTTGAGGATGCGGTGGGCCGTGCTGGGGTGCAGGCCCGTGCGCTCGCTCACCTCCTTCAGCGACACCGGTTCGGGTTGCGCCGCCAGCATCTCCAGCAACGCGAAGCTGCGTTCGAGCACCTGGATGGTGGGCTTGAGCGGTTCTTTGCTGGTCATGGGATGAAGGCCTCAGGAAACACGGTGCGATTTTGCATCGCGGAACGCGGGCTTGCATACCGGAAGCCCAGGTGCTTGCTCGGGCTGGTGGCGCTGGCTTGGGCGGCCGGGCTGTCTGCGGCACAGGCGCAGCGCCTGGAGCCCGGTGCGGCCGCTTCGGGCCCTTCCGCGCCGGGCGTGGTGGGGCAGGGCGGCCTTGCTGCGTCGGCGCCGCCAGCAGCTCGGCCGACCTTGCCGGTGCCGCGGCTCGCCGGGCGGCTGCGCGCTACGGATATCGGCCTGGTGATCAACCTCGACGACCCTGCGTCGGTGGCGGTGGGCGAGCACTACATCGCCGCGCGCAGGCTGCAGCCGGCCCAGGTGCTGCGGTTGCGGCTGCCGGTGCGGCCGGTGCTGGACGAGTCGGAGTTCAACACGCTGGTGCGTGCCATCGAGCGGCACTTCGGTGCCGACACGCAGGCGCTGGCGCTGGCCTGGAACGCACCCTATGCCGTGGGCTGCAATGCGCTGACCGGGGCGCTGGCCCTGGGCTTCGATGGCGCCTTGTGCCGCAACACCTGCGGGGCATCGCGCGTCTCGCGCTACTTCAATCACGCTACCCACCGGCCCCAGGCCACGCTGGGCCTGCGCCCGGCCATGCTGCTGGCGGCCCCCACGGTGCAGGCGGCCCTCGCGATGATCGACCGCGGCGTGGCCAGCGACGGGCAACTGGCCCTGCGCGGCCGCCCACCCGTGACGGCGCAAATGCTGCTCACCGACGACGTGCCCCGGCGCGTGCGCTCGGTGCTTTACCCCGAACCCGGCCTGCGCCGCAGCGTGGGCGTGGACGTGCAGTGGCGCCCCGCGGCTGAACTGTCGCAAGCCAAGCGCGTGCTCGTGGCCATCACCGGCAGCGTGCAGGCGCCGGTGGTGCCCGCGCCCGACTGGGTGCCCGGCGCGCTGGGCGACCATCTCACGTCCTACGGGGGCGACCTGCTCGGCACCCACGGCCAAGGCACCGCGATGGACTGGATAGCCTCGGGCGTCACCGCCAGCCACGGCAGCGTGAGCGAGCCCTGCAACCACCTGCAGAAGTTCCCGCACCCGCAAGTGCTGCTGGGGCACTACACCCAAGGCGCCACCGCCATCGAGGCCTACTGGAAGAGCGTGGCCTGGCCGCAGCAGAGCTTGTTCATCGGCGAGCCGCTGGCGGCGCCTTTCGCGCCGCCCACGGCCGGGGGGCTGGGGCCGCGGCCTTAGCGCGTGGCTTTCGGTACGGTGGCGACCCCGGCGCGCACCGCGCCCTCCAGCGTGGCCGGGTAGGGCCCGGCCACGTAGTCGCCAGCAGCCACGAGGCCGGGCGCGATGGCGGCCGGTGGCCGCTGCAGGCCGGGCACGCACCGGAAGGTTGCACGCTTTTCGGCCACGCAGCGCAGCACGGTGGGCGCCTGGGGCCAGGTGCCGGCCGGGAAGGCCTGCAGCGCCTGCTGCAGCACCGCTGCGGCGGTGGTGTCCAGGCCCCGGTCCACCCAGGGCTGCGCCCCGCTGACGACGAAGGCGAAGACACCGGGCGTGGCGCCCAGCGCGCCGTGGTCGAAGGCGAACTGCGCGGGCGCGTCCGGCCCTTCCACCAGCGCCATCATGGGCGCGGCCAGGCGGGCGCCCGGGGCCTGCAGGTAGACGGTGACGATGGGTTCGTAGCGCAGCGCCTGCGCCTGTGCGGCCCAGCCGGGGGCGATGGCTTGGGTGAGCCGTGCCGCCTCGGCCGCGGTGCAGGCCAGCACCACGGTGTCGAAGGGTTCGCCGTCGACGCGCCAGCCAGCATCGGCGTCGGCTTGCAGGGCCTGCACCCGGGTGCCCAGGCGCACGGCCGCGCCACGGGCCCGCAGCCAGGCCAGCGCGGGCGCGGGCAAGAGCGCGCCGAGCGATCGCCGTGGCAACAGCAGATCGGCGCCGCCGGTGCCGCCGAACAGCGCATCCTTCAGCACGCGCAGCAGCACGGCGGCATCGGCCTGTGGGGCCGGGGTGTTCAGCGCGGCCACGCACAGCGGGTCGATCATCAACTCGCGCACGGCGGGCGGCAGGCTGCGGCACAGCGTATCGACGCTGGTGCCCGGCGCGCAGCGAAAGCCCGCCAGCGCCCAGCCTCCCGCTGCGCGCAGCAGCGCCAGCTTGTCGCGCCAGGTCCAGCCCCGCGCGCCCATCACACCGAGCGCGAAAACCAGCGCCGCCGGGCCCGGCGGCAGGCGCAGGCCGCGGCCATCGGGGTAGCGCAGTTCCAGCGGGCGGCGGTCGAAAGCGGCGCCGATGTCCACGCCCAAGGTGCGCATCAGCGCCAGCGTCTCGCGGTAGGCGCCGATGAGGATGTGCTGCCCGTTGTCCAGCGCCAGGCCGTCGACCTGCAGTTCACGCGCACGCCCCCCCGCCTGCGCCGCCATCTCGAAGACTGTGACGGCGTGCCCTGTTTCGGTGGCCCGCACGGCGGCGGCCAGGCCGGCCCAGCCGGCGCCGATGACGGCGATCTTCACCGCTGGCGGCCTGCGCCTAGCGCCCGCGCAGGTGCGTGCGCGCCGCGATCCACAGCTTGCGCACGGGCGTGAGCGAGGTGCGCTGGTGCAGCACCTGGAAGCCTTGCGCCTCGATCTCGCGCAGCAAGGTGCGGTAGATGTTGGCCATCATCAGCCCGGGCTTCTGCGCCTGGCGGTCGCGTTCGGGCAACAGGGCCAGCGCTTCGTCGTAGGTGGCGTGCGCACGCGCGGCCTGGAACTTCATCAGCGCGGTGAAGCGCTCGCTGTAGCCCCAGGGGGCCTCACGCTGAAGCAACTCGCTCGCCTTCACGCCGAACTGCTGCAGTTCGTTCACCGGCAGGTAGATGCGGCCGCGGCGCGCGTCGTCGCCCACGTCGCGGATGATGTTCGTCAGCTGCATCGCCAGGCCCAGGCGGTGCGCGTACTGCACCGTGGCAGCCTCCTGCCGGCCGAAGATGTTCGCCGCCACCTCACCCACGATGCCGGCCACCAGGTGGCAGTAACGCTGCAGGCCGGGGTAGTCGAGAAAGCGTGTCTGCTCGAGGTCGGTCTGGCAGCCTTCGATGACGGCCTGCAGGTGTTCGGCCGTGATGCCGAACTCTGGTGCCAGAGGCATCAGGGCGTGCATCACGGGGTGCGTGGGCTGGCCGGCATAGGCGGCCGCCACCTCCTTGCGCCACCACGCCAGTTTGGTGGCGGCCACGCTGGGGTCGCTGACCTCGTCGACCACGTCGTCCACCTCGCGGCAGAAGGCGTAGAACGCGGTGATGGCCGCCCGCCGCTGCGGCGGCAGGAAGAGGAAAGCGTAATAGAACGACGAGCCGCTCTTGGCGGCCTTGTCCTGCACGTACTGTTGCGGCGTCATGGGTGGGCTGTCAGCGCAGCATCGCGGGCATGCGCCAGGCGCGCCACAGCAGCACTGGCAGGTCGAGCGCGCCGAGCTTGGGGCGGTGGGCGAGGGCGGCGTATCTCATCGTCTCGATTTTCTCCAGGATGCGCAGGCCGCCTTGCACCACCAGGCGCAGCTCCCAGCCGGCACGGCCGGGCACACGCAAGGCCAGCGGTGCGCCCTGCAGCATCAGCGTGCGCGCCCAGGTGCAGAGCGCCGCCACCAGCACGCGGGCGCGGGCGCTGTCGCTGGCCGTGAGCAGCTCTTCGCGGGCCACGCGGTGGTGCTGCATTTCGGCCTCGGGCACGTAGCAGCGGCCGCGCGGGCCGTCGACGCTGAGGTCTTGCCAGAAGTTGATGAGCTGCAGCGCCGTGCAGATGGCGTCTGACTGCTGCAGCGAACGCGCATCGTGCAGCGCGTACAGGTGCATCAGCAGCCGGCCGATGGGGTTGGCCGAGCGGCGGCAGTAGTCGAGCACGCCGTCGCGGTGCGTGTAGACCGGGTTGCGCACGTCCTGCTCGAAGGCGTCAAGCAGGTCGTGCAGCGGCTGCGCAGGCAGCCTGAATTGCTGCACGGTCGCCCCCAGCGGTTGGAACACAGGGCGCCAGCGGGCGGCCAAGGGCTGCCCGGCCAGCGTGGCCTGCAGGTCTTGCCGGTAGGCGGCCAGGTCGGCCAGGCGGTCGGCAGGGCTGGCATCGCCCTCGTCGGCGATGTCGTCGGCGGTGCGCGCGAAGTGATAGATGGCCACCACCGCCGGCCGGATGGCCGGCGGGCACAGCAGCGAGGCCACCGGGAAGTTCTCGTAATGATCGACGCTCACGGCTGGATTCTCTCTTCCCCGGCGCGTCGGTCTGCCAGAGCCCCCGACAACGCCAGCGTCCACCGCGATTGACAAGGCCCCAAGTCGGCCTCTACAGTACTGACCAGTCAGTCATTAACTATCCGGTCGAGCGCCCATCCAGGCTCGGCCTGGCCCCGGGGGGCGATCGCATGCAAGCCTTTTTCTTCTCTCGCGGCCGTTCTCGGGTCGCCATGCTCTGCGTCGCGGCCGGTTTGGCGGCGTGCTCGCGCCCAGCGCCCGCCCCAGAGCCGGTGCGAGCGGTGCGCACGATGACCGTCAGCGCCGAGAGTGCAGGGGGCGTGCACGAGTACGCCGCCGAGGTGAAGGCGCGTACCGAAACGCGTCTGGGCTTCCGCGTCGGCGGCAAGATGGTGTCGCGCAGCGCCGAAGTGGGGCAGCGCGTGCGCGCCGGGCAGGTGCTCGCGCAACTCGACGCTGCCGACCTGAAGCTCGGGCAAGACGCCGCGCTGGCCGCCGCACGTGCCGCACAGACCCAGTACGAGCTTGCCGCCGCCGAGTTCAAGCGCTACCAGGACTTGCGTGCGCAGGGCTTCATCAGCAGCCTGGAACTCGAACGTCGCGAGGCCACGCTCAAGGCTCAGAAAGCGCAGCTTGACCAGGCCCAGGCGCAAGCCCGAGTGCAGGGCAACCAGGCCGGCTACGCCGCGCTGGTGGCCACCGCGGCGGGCGTGATCACCGCCACCGAGGCCGAGGCAGGCGCGGTGCTGGCCGCAGGCGCCCCAGTGTTGCGGCTGGCGCACGACGGCCCGCGCGATGCCGTCTTTGCCGTGCCCGAAGACGGCGCGGCGGCGATGCGCGCCAAGATCGGCCGGCCCGGCGCGCTGAAGGTGCGCGCCTGGGGCAGCACCGCGGTGCTGCCGGCCACCGTGCGCGAGGTGGGCGCCGCTGCCGACCCCGTCACACGAACCTTTCTCGTGAAGGCGGATGTCGGCAAGGCCGACGTGCAACTGGGCCAGACCGTCACCGTGCTGGCCGAACTGCCGCGTCTGCAGGGCATCGCCCGCCTGCCCTTGACGGCCGTGTTCCAGCAGCAGGGCCAGACCGCGGTGTGGCTGCTGGATGGCGCGAGCATGACGGTGAAGCTGCAGCCCATCGTGGTGGCCGGCGCCGACGGCAACACGGTCATCGTGGGAGCGGGCCTGCAACCAGGCCAGCAGGTGGTGACGGCCGGCGTGCACGTGCTCACGCCGGGCCAGAAGGTCAAGCGCTACGAGGCCGCCGCGGCCATGGCGCCGAATTCGGCCGCCGCTTCTTCCGCCGCCAGCCGCTGACCCCCGCAAGGCCTCACCCATGAACGCCACGGACAGCCAGGCCCAAGGCCCCCGCTTCAACATCTCACGCTGGGCGCTGGAGCACCCGGCGCTGACGCGCTACCTCATGGTGGTGCTGCTGGTGCTGGGCACCGCGGCCTACTTCCAGCTGGGGCAGGACGAAGACCCGCCCTTCACCTTTCGCGCGATGGTGGTGCAGGCCTTCTGGCCCGGCGCCAGCGCCTTGCAGATGGCCGAGCAGGTCACCGACAAGATCGAGAAGACGCTTCAGGAAGTGCCGCACGCCGACAAGCTGCGCAGCTACACCAAGCCCGGCGAATCGCTGACCATCCTGCAGCTGCGCGATTCGGCGCCGCCGGGGGAGGTCACCGACAGCTGGTACCAGGCCCGCAAGCGCATCGGCGACATGCGCAACACGCTGCCGGCCGGTGTCATCGGCCCGGTCTTCAACGACGACTTCGGCGATGTCTACGGCTCCATCTTCGCCTTGAGCGCCGATGGCTTCAGCCGCGAGGAGTTGCGCGTCTATGCCGACCGCGTGCGCCAGCAGCTGCTGCGCGTGCCCGATGTGGCCAAGGTCGAGGTCTTTGGCGCGCAGGCCGAGAAGGTGTTCATCGAGATCTCGCAGAAGCGCCTCGCGCAGCTGGGCCTGGACTTCAACCAGGTCATCGCACAGATCGGCGCGCAGAACGCCGTGGAAGGCGCTGGCGTGCTCAACGCCGGCAGCGAGAACCTGCAGGTGCGCGTGGGCGGTCAGTTCAACACCGTCGACGAGCTGCGGCGCTTCCCCATCCGCGGCGTGAACGCCGCCACTGGGGCGGCCAGCACGCTGCGCCTGGGCGACATCGCCGAGATCCGCCGTGACTACGTCGACCCGCCGAACACCAAGGTGCGCCACCAGGGGCAGGAGGTCATCGCGCTGGGCGTCTCCATGGCCAAGGGCGGCGACATCATCGCGCTGGGCAAGGCACTGCAGAAGGTGGTGGCGCGGGTGCAGCAGGAGCTGCCGGTCGGCATCACTGTGGCGCAAGTGCAAGATCAGCCGGCGGCCGTGACACGTTCGGTGGGTGAGTTCGTCAACGTGCTCATCGAGGCCATCGTCATCGTGCTGGCGGTGAGCTTCATCAGCCTGGGGCTGCACACGAAACCCCTGCGCATCGACATCTGGCCGGGCCTGGTGGTGGGCATCACCATCCCGCTGGTGCTGGCCATCACCTTCGTGACGATGTTCTATTGGGGCGTGGGCCTGCACAAGATCAGCCTGGGCAGCCTGATCATCGCCTTGGGCCTGCTGGTGGACGACGCCATCATCGCCGTGGAGATGATGGTGAGAAAGCTGGAAGAGGGCTACGACCGCGCCCGCGCCGCCACCTTCACCTACGAGCTGGTGGCCATGCCCATGCTCACCGGCACGCTCATCACCGCGGCAGGCTTCCTGCCCATCGGCCTGGCCAAGAGCGTGACGGGCGAGTACACCTTCGCCATCTTTGCCGTCACTTCCGCCGCGCTGATCATCTCGTGGGTGGTGTCGGTGTACTTCGTGCCCTACCTCGGCTGGAAGCTGCTGCGCACACGCCAGCATGCCGAAGGGCAACCCCACGAAGACGAGCTCTACAACACGCCCTTCTACTCGCGCTTCCGCGGCGTGGTCGACTGGTGCGTGCAGCACCGCTGGATCACCATCGGCCTGACCGTGGCGAGCTTTGCGCTGGGCATCGTCGGCATGGGCAAGGTGCAGCAGCAGTTCTTCCCTGATTCGAGCCGGCCTGAACTGGTGGTCGACCTCTGGCTGCCCGAGGGTTCGACGCTTCAGCAGACCGAAGCCGTGGCCCAGCGCTTCGAGGCGCGCATGATGAAAGAGGCCGGCGTGGCGACGGTCACGGCCTGGGTGGGCAGTGGCGTGCCGCGTTTTTACCTGCCGCTGGACCAGGTGTTCCCGCAGAGCAACGTCAGCCAGTTCATCGTGCTGCCCAAAGACCTGAAGGAGCGCGAAGCGCTGCGCCTGCGCCTGCCCGAACTGCTGGCTACCGAATTCCCGGAAGTGCGCGGCCGCGTGAAGCTGCTGCCCAACGGACCGCCGGTGCCCTACCCGGTGCAGTTCCGCGTGGTGGGGCTCGATGCGGGTCAGGTGCGCGTGTGGGCCGACAAGGCCAAGGAAGTGCTGCGCGCCAATCCGAGCATGCGCGGCGTGAACGACAACTGGAACGAGGCCGTGAAGGTGCTGCGCCTGAACGTCGACCAGGACAAGGCGCGCGCCCTGGGCGTCACCAGCCAGGCCATCGCGCAGGCCTCGCGCACCACGCTCAGCGGCACCACGGTGGGCCAGTACCGCGAAGGCGACAAGCTCGTTGACATCGTGCTGCGCCAGCCTGCCGAAGAACGCAACGCGATCACCGACCTGCGCAACGGCTACCTGCCCACGAGCAGCGGGCGCCCCGTGCCGCTGATGCAGGTGGCCCAGGTCGACTTCACCTGGGAACCCGGCGTGGTGTGGCGCGAAGGGCGCAACTTCGCCGTCACCATCCAGGGCGACGTGGTCGAGGGCGTGCAGGGCCCCACCGTCACGGCGCAGGTCTGGCCCGAACTGAAGAAGCTGGCCGCCACCATGCCGCCGGGCTACGCCATCGAGGTGGCCGGCGCTGTGGAGGAAAGCAGCAAGGGCCAGGGCTCGCTGCTGGCCAACGTGCCGCTGATGGCCTTCATCATCTTCACGCTGCTGATGCTGCAGCTGCAGAGCTTCAGCCGCTCGATGCTGGTCTTCCTGACCGGGCCGCTGGGCATCATCGGCGTGGCCGCTGCGCTGCTGCTGCTGAACCGGCCCTTCGGCTTCGTGGCGTTGCTGGGCGTGATCGCGTTGATGGGCATGATCATGCGCAACTCGGTGATCCTCATCGACCAGATCGAGCAGGACCGCCGGCGTGGCGTGGCCGCCTGGACGGCGGTGGTGGAGGCCGCGGTGCGGCGCTTCCGCCCCATCGTGCTGACGGCCGCGGCGGCAGTGCTGGCGATGATTCCGCTGTCGCGCAGCGTGTTCTGGGGGCCGATGGCGGTGGCCATCATGGGCGGGCTGATCGTGGCCACGGCGCTGACTTTGCTGGCCTTGCCAGCGATGTACGCGGCCTGGTTCCGCGTCAAGCGTGAGGACGGCGGGCCGGTGCCCGCCAAGGGTGCGCCGGCGGCAGGCTAAAATCACCGGTTTGCCGCCTTCCGGCACCACCTGCGCGGGTGGCGAAATTGGTAGACGCACCAGGTTTAGGTCCTGACGCCTTCACGGGCGTGCGGGTTCGAGTCCCGCCCCGCGCACCAGCCCTGCATCCTCAGCCCTTCATTCCAGAGACATCATGGCCGTCCAAGTCGAAACCCTCGAGAAGCTCGAACGCCGCATCACCCTCACGCTGCCGGCAGAGGTCATCAACGGCGAGGTCGAGTCGCGCCTGAAGAAGCTCTCGCGCACCGTCAAGGCCGACGGCTTCCGCCCCGGCAAGGTGCCGATGAGCGTGGTGGCCCAGCGCTACGGCTACCAGGTGCAGTACGAAGTGGTCAACGACCGCGTGGGCCAGAGCTTCAACGAAGCCGTCAACGAAGCGCAACTGCGCGTGGCCGGCATGCCCAAGATCACGCAGAAGGACCAGGCGCCGGAAGGCTCGTTGGCCTTCGACGCCACCTTCGAGGTCTACCCCGAAGTGAAGCTGGGTGATCTGAGCACCGCCGAAGTCGAGCGCATCAGCACCGAAGTGACCGAGGCCGCCATCGACCGCACGGTCGAGATTCTGCGCAAGCAGCGCCGCACCTTCGGCCTGCGTGCCAAGGACGAAGGCGCCATCGAAGGCGACCGCGTCACCATCGACTTCGAAGGCAAGATCGACGGCGAGCCCTTCGCCGGCGGCAAGGCCGAAGCCTTCCAGTTCATCATCGGCGAAGGCCAGATGCTGCAGCAGTTCGACCAGGCCGTGCGCGGCATGAAGGTCGGCGAGAGCAAGACCTTCCCGCTGCAGTTCCCGGCCGACTACCACGGTGCCGATGTCGCCGGCAAGGAAGCCGACTTCCTCGTCACCGTGAGCAAGGTCGAGGCGCAGAACCTGCCCGCCGTCGACGAGGCGCTGGCCAAGAGCCTGGGCATCAAGGAAGGCACCGTCGAAGGCCTGCGCGCCGACGTCAAGAAGAACCTCGAGCGCGAGGTGAAGTTCCGCGTGCTGGCCCGCAACAAGGCCGCCGTGATGGACGCCCTGGCCGCCGCCGCTGAGCTGGACCTGCCAAACGCGCTGATCGAAGCCGAATCGCAGCGCCTGATCGAAGGCGCCCGCGCCGACCTGAAGCAGCGCGGCGTAAAGGATGCCGAGAGCGTGGACATCCCCGCCGACATCTTCAAGCCCCAGGCTGAGCGCCGCGTGCGCCTGGGCCTGGTGGTGTCGGAACTGGTGCGCCAGCACAAGCTGCAGGCCAAGCCCGAGCAACTGCAGGCGCACATTGAAGAGCTGAGCCAGAGCTACGAGAAGCCGGCCGAAGTGATGCGCTGGTACCTGGGCGACCGCCAGCGCATGGCCGAGGTGGAAGCCGTGGTCATCGAGAACAACGTGACGGAGTTCGTGCTGGGCCAGGTCAAGGTCAACGACAAGGTGCTACCGTTCGACGAGTTGATGACCCAGTCCTGAGATAGAAAGAGGAAGCCCTGATGAGCGTTCAAGACACTGTCGGCCTGGGCATGGTGCCCATCGTCATCGAGCAATCGGGGCGGGGCGAGCGCGCCTACGACATCTACAGCCGCCTGCTGCGCGAGCGCATCGTGTTCCTGGTGGGCCCGGTGAACGACGCCACTGCCAACCTGGTGGTGGCGCAGATGCTCTTCCTGGAGAGCGAGAACCCCGACAAGGACATCTTCCTCTACATCAACAGCCCCGGCGGCAGCGTCAGCGCCGGCCTGTCGATCTACGACACGATGAACTTCATCAAGCCCGACGTGAGCACGCTGTGCATGGGCATGGCCGCGAGCATGGGCAGCTTCCTGCTGATGGCCGGCGCCAAGGGCAAGCGTTCGGCATTGCCGAACTCGCGCGTGATGATCCACCAGCCCTCGGGCGGCGCGCAGGGCCAGGCCACCGACATCGAGATCCAGGCGCGCGAGATCATCAAGACGCGTGAGCAACTGAACCGCATCTACGCCGACCGCACCGGCCAGCCCATCGAGCGCATCGCTGCCGACATGGAGCGCGACAAGTGGCTGTCGCCCGACGAGGCCAAGGAGTACGGCCTCATCGACCAGGTCCTCGACAAGCGCGGCTGAAGGCGCAACAGCTTCTGGCCTCAGATCAGGCCCGCCGTCGGCGGGCCTGATCATTTCTGGGCCGCAGCCGGGCGCTCGCGCAGCCCGGTTTCCGGCCCCATTTCCACCCCGTCTGCGGGATGGCACTTCGTCTATGATGCGGTGCAACCCGCGCTCAACCCGTACTCAAGATCATCCATGGCCGACAAGAAGGGCGCCTCAGGCGAAAAGGTTCTCTACTGCAGCTTCTGCGGTAAGAGCCAGCACGAGGTGAAAAAGCTCATCGCCGGGCCTTCGGTGTTCATCTGCGACGAGTGCATCGAGCTCTGCAACGACATCATCCGCGATGAGGTGCCGGCCGAGGCCCCCGGTGCCAAGGCCGCCAAGAGCGACCTGCCGGTGCCCAGCGAGATCAAGGCCAGCCTCGACCAATATGTGATCGGGCAGGACGTGGCCAAGCGCACGCTCAGCGTGGCGGTCTACAACCACTACAAGCGCCTCAAGCACATGGGGGCCAATGCCTCCAAAGACGAAGTCGAGCTCACCAAGAGCAACATCCTGCTGATCGGCCCCACGGGCAGCGGCAAGACGCTGCTGGCGCAGACGCTGGCGCGTTTGCTGAACGTGCCTTTCGTGATCGCCGACGCCACCACGCTGACCGAAGCCGGCTACGTGGGTGAAGACGTCGAAAACATCATCCAGAAGCTGCTGCAGAACTGCAATTACGACGTCGAGCGTGCGCAGCGCGGCATCGTCTACATCGACGAGATCGACAAGATCAGCCGCAAGGCCGACAACCCCAGCATCACGCGCGACGTGTCGGGCGAGGGCGTGCAGCAAGCCCTGCTGAAGCTCGTTGAAGGCACGATGGCCAGCGTGCCGCCGCAGGGCGGGCGCAAGCACCCGAACCAAGACTTCCTGCAGATCGACACGACGAACATCCTGTTCATCTGCGGCGGGGCTTTCGACGGGCTGGAGAAGGTCATCCAGAACCGCACCGAGAAGAGCGGCATCGGCTTCGCCGCCAGCGTGCATAGCAAGACCGAGAAGCGTGCGGCCGACCTGTTCCGCAATGCTGAACCGGAAGACCTGATCAAGTTCGGCCTGATCCCTGAACTCGTGGGCCGCCTGCCGGTGGTGGCCACACTGGGTGAACTGACCATCGAAGCGATGGTGCAGATCCTCACCGAGCCCAAGAACGCGCTGGTCAAGCAGTACCAGAAGCTGTTCGCGATGGACGGCGTCGAGCTCGAGATCCGCCCTTCGGCGCTGACTGCCATCGCCAAGAAGGCGCTGGCGCGCAAGACCGGCGCCCGCGGCCTGCGCTCCATCCTGGAGCATTCGCTGATCGACACCATGTTCGACCTGCCCACGCTCGACGGCGTGGCCAAGGTGGTGATCGACGACCACATCGTCGAAGAGGGCGCCAAGCCACTGCTCGTGTACCGCGAGCAGAAGGCCAGCGCCTGAGGCAGCACCGGGCCGGCCCGCCGCCGGCCGAGAGCGCCTGTCTTGCATTCCTGCTCTCGGGCCCCACGTGGCCTTGAGAAAGAGAGGTTCTCCTATGTCCGGACATCCCATCCTCCCGCCTGAACCGATCACGCTGCCGCTGCTGCCGCTGCGCGACGTGGTGGTGTTCCCGCACATGGTCATCCCGCTGTTCGTGGGCCGGCCCAAGAGCATCAAGGCGCTGGAAGCCGCGATGGAGCAGGGCCGTCAGATCATGCTCGTGGCGCAGAAGGCCGCAGGCAAAGACGAGCCCAAAGCCGACGACATGTTCGATGTCGGTTGCGTCAGCAGCATCCTGCAGATGCTGAAGCTGCCAGACGGCACCGTGAAGGTGCTGGTGGAAGGCGTGCAGCGCGCCAACACGCGCAGCATCACCGAAGACAACGACTACTTCGTCGGCGAAGTCGTGCCCATCCAGCCCGAGGCGGATGCCACGCCCGAGATCGAAGCCCTGCGCCGCGCCGTGACGCAGCAGTTCGACCAGTACGTCAAGCTCAACAAGAAGATCCCGCCCGAGATCCTGACCAGCATCGCTGGCATCGACGACCCGGGTCGCCTGGCCGACACCATCGCGGCGCACCTGCCGCTGAAGCTGGAAGCCAAGCAGGCCGTGCTCGATCTCTTCAGCACCGCCAAGCGCCTGGAGAAGCTGCTGGAACTGCTGGAGCACGAGGTCGACATCCTGCAGGTGGAAAAGCGCATCCGTGGCCGTGTCAAGCGCCAGATGGAGAAGAGCCAGCGCGAGTACTACCTGAACGAGCAGGTCAAGGCCATCCAGAAGGAACTGGGCGACGGCGAAGAAGGCGCCGACCTCGAAGAGCTCGAGAAGAAGATCAAGGCCGCGCGCATGAGCAAGGAAGCGCTCAAGAAGGCCGAGAGCGAGCTCAAGAAGCTCAAGCTGATGTCGCCCATGTCGGCCGAAGCCACCGTGGTGCGCAACTTCATCGACACCCTGGTCAACCTGCCGTGGCAGAAGAAGACCAAGATCAAGCACGACCTGGCCAACGCCGAGGACGTGCTGAACGAAGACCACTTCGGCCTGGAGAAGGTGAAGGACCGCATCCTCGAGTACCTCGCGGTGCAGCAGCGTGTGGACAAGGTCAAGGCGCCGATCCTGTGCCTGGTGGGCCCCCCGGGCGTAGGCAAGACCTCGCTCGGCCAGAGTGTGGCGCGCGCCACCGGCCGCAAGTTCGTGCGCATGGCCCTGGGCGGCATGCGCGACGAGGCCGAGATCCGCGGCCACCGCCGCACCTACATCGGCAGCATGCCGGGCAAGGTGCTGCAGAGCCTGAGCAAGGTGGGCGTGCGCAACCCGCTCTTCCTGCTGGACGAGATCGATAAGCTCGGCATGGACTTCCGTGGCGACCCCAGCAGCGCGCTGCTGGAAGTGCTGGACCCGGAGCAGAACCACACCTTCAGCGACCACTACGTCGAGGTCGACTTCGACCTGAGCGACGTGATGTTCGTGGCCACCAGCAACAGCATGAACATCCCGCCGGCGCTGCTGGACCGGATGGAAGTGATCCGCCTGGCCGGCTACACCGAAGACGAGAAGCTCAACATCGCCCAGCGATATCTGCTGCCCAAGCAGGCCAAGAACAACGGCCTGAAGGACGGCGAGATGGAGATCACCGAAGGCGCGCTGCGTGCGGTGCTGCGCTACTACACGCGTGAGGCCGGCGTGCGTTCGCTGGAACGCGAGGTGGGCAAGATCTGCCGCAAGGTGGTCAAGGGCATCACGCTGAAGAAGTACGAAGGCAAGGTCGTCGTCACCGAGGACAACCTCAACGACTTCCTGGGCGTGCGCAAGTACGACTTCGGCCGCGCCGAGAAGTCCAACCAGGTGGGCCAGGTGGTCGGCCTGGCGTGGACGGAAGTGGGCGGCGACCTGCTGACCATCGAAGCCACGGTGATGCCGGGCAAGGGCAACATCATCCGCACCGGCTCGCTGGGCGACGTGATGAAGGAAAGCGTGGAAGCCGCGCGCACCGTGGTGCGCTCACGCGCCCGCCGCCTGGGCCTGAAGGACGAGGTCTTCGAGAAGCGCGACATCCACATCCACGTGCCCGATGGCGCCACGCCGAAAGACGGCCCGAGCGCGGGTGCCGCGATGACGACGGCGCTGGTTTCGGCACTCAGCGGCATCCCGGTGCGCGCCGATGTGGCGATGACGGGCGAGATCACGCTGCGCGGCGAGGTCACGGCCATCGGCGGCCTGAAGGAAAAGCTGCTGGCAGCGCACCGAGGCGGTGTAAAGACAGTGCTGATCCCTGAAGAGAACGTCAAGGATCTGCAGGACATCCCCGAGAACGCAAAGAACAACCTGGAGATCGTGCCGGTGCGCTGGATCGACCAAGTGCTGCAGATCGCGCTGGAGCGTGTGCCCGAAGCGCTGCCCGACGAAGAGATCGTCGCGAAGGACGTGGCGGCCAAGGCTGAAGCGGTGCCGCCGGTAAGTTCCGGCGACGCGCTGCCACACTGAGACCGGCTGCTGCGGTGGAGCGCTTGCGCCACCGCGGCTTTCCGGCATAGAATGCGAGACTCGCGGCGATCAAGTGGCAACTGATCTGCAAGCCGCGAGGCAGAAGAAGTCCCAAGCGGGATTAGCTCAGTTGGTAGAGCGATACCTTGCCAAGGTATAGGTCGAGAGTTCGAGCCTCTTATCCCGCTCCAAATTTCAAAGACAGGGAAGCTTCGGCTTCCCTTCTTTTTGGCCGAGAATGCCAGCACGCGCTGGCGCAGAGCCAGCCGCAAGACCCTGGCGCGATAGCAAAGCGGTTATGCAACGGATTGCAAATCCGTCTAGTCCGGTTCGACTCCGGATCGCGCCTCCAGATCTTCTGCAGTGACAGGGCTCCCGATGTGGAGCCCTTCGTCTTTCCAGGGCGCCCACATAATCGCGCGCCAGCCCGGGTGGCGAAATCGGTAGACGCAGCGGACTTAAAATCCGCCACCTCTCACAGGGTGTACGGGTTCGAGTCCCGTCCCGGGCACCACGGTTCTTCGTGGCCTTCGCCCCGCCTCCTTCCCCCTTTCCCAAGCCCTTCTGATCCAAGCGGTTTGTCGCGCCCGCGACCCGCGCTGGCGCAGCCACGCCACAAAATAGAACGACCGTACTATTTTTTCGTTCCAGAGGGCGCACAAGCGAGGTGCGCCGCCTAGAATGGACTGACTAACGTAAACGTCAACTGAGCGCAGGAGCGTCATTCATGAAGGTGCTGGTGCCCGTGAAGCGGGTGGTCGACTACAACGTCAAAGTGCGCGTCAAGAGCGACGGCACGGGCGTGGACATCGCCAACGTCAAGATGAGCATGAACCCCTTCGACGAGATCGCCGTCGAAGAGGCCGTGCGCCTGAAAGAGAAGGGCGTGGTCACCGAGATCGTGGCCGTGTCCTGCGGGGTCACGCAGTGCCAGGAAACGCTGCGCACGGCGATGGCCATCGGCGCCGACCGCGCCATCCTGGTGGAAACCGATGCCGAGTTGCAGCCGCTGGCCGTGGCCAAACTGCTGAAGGCGCTGGTCGACAAGGAGCAGCCGGGCCTGGTGATCCTGGGCAAGCAGGCCATCGACGACGACTGCAACCAGACCGGCCAGATGCTGGCCGCCCTGGCCGGCCTGCCGCAGGGCACCTACGCCTCGAAGGTGGAAGTGGCCGACGGCGTGGCGACCGTTACGCGCGAGGTCGACGGCGGCCTGGAGACGCTGAAGCTCAAGCTGCCCGCCATCGTGACGACCGACCTGCGCCTGAACGAGCCGCGCTACGTCACGCTGCCCAACATCATGAAGGCCAAGAAGAAGCCGCTGGACGTGGTGAAGCCGGCCGATCTGGGCGTGGACGTGGCGCCGCGCATCCAGACGCTGAAGGTGTCTGAGCCGCCCAAGCGCGGCGCCGGCATCAAGGTGCCCGATGTGGCCACGCTGGTGGCCAAGCTGAAGAACGAAGCCAAGGTGGTCTGAGCATGAGCGTCCTCGTCTTTGCTGAACACGACAACGCGTCGCTGAAGGGCGCGACCCTGAACACCATCACCGCCGCACTGGCCTGCGGTGGCGACGTGCACGTGCTAGTGGCCGGCCACAGCGCCGGCGCCGCCGCCGCGGCCGCCGCGCAGGTGGCAGGCGTTGCCAAGGTGCTGCATGCCGACGCCGCCGGCCTTGACCATGCGCTGGCCGAGAGCAACGCCGCGCAGGTGGTGGCCGTTGCCAAGGGCTACAGCCACATCCTCTTCCCGGCCACCGCTGCCGGCAAGAACGTGGCGCCGCGCGTCGCCGCGCTGCTGGATGTCGGCCAGATCAGCGACGCCACCAAGATCGTCAGCGCCGATACCTTCGAGCGCCCGATCTACGCCGGCAACGCCATCGCCACGGTGCAGAGCAGTGACGCCATCAAGGTGATCACCGTGCGCACCACGGCCTTCGACCCCGCAGCCGCCACGGGTGGCAGCGCCGCGGTGGAAAGCCTGGCGGCCGTGGCCGAAGGCGGCACCTCCACCTACATCGGCAGCGAGATCGCCAAGAGCGACCGCCCCGAACTCACCGCCGCGAAGATCATCGTCAGCGGCGGCCGGGCTTTAGGCAGCAGCGAGAAGTTCAACGAGGTGCTCACGCCGCTGGCCGACAAGCTGGGTGCGGCCCTCGGCGCTAGCCGTGCCGCGGTGGACGCGGGTTACGCGCCCAACGACTGGCAGGTGGGCCAGACCGGCAAGATTGTCGCCCCGCAGCTCTACGTCGCCGTGGGCATCAGCGGTGCCATCCAGCACCTGGCCGGCATGAAGGACAGCAAGGTCATCGTCGCCATCAACAAGGACGCCGAGGCCCCGATCTTCAGCGTGGCCGACTACGGCCTGGAGGCCGATCTCTTCTCGGCCGTGCCCGAGCTGATCGAGAAGCTCTGAACCCAGGGCTGAACCAGGGCGCCCTTGTGGCGCCTTTTTTTCGGCGCCCATTTTCTGTATCCGGAGACACACCATGAGCTACCGAGCCCCCGTCAAGGACATGCTGTTCGTCATGAAGGCGCTCGCCGGCATCGAGCACGTCGCCAGCCTGCCCGGCTATGAAGACGCCGGCCTCGACACCGCCGCTGCGGTGCTGGAGGAAAGTGCCAAGTTCAACGAAGGCGTGGTCGCACCGCTGAACTGGGAGGGCGACCGCAACCCGTCCTTTTTCAAGGACGGCCAGGTCACCACCACGCCGGGCTTCAAGCAGGCGTTCCGCCAGTTCGCCGAAGGCGGCTGGCAAGGCTTGCAGCACCCCTCCGAGTTCGGCGGCCAGGGCCTGCCCAAGCTGATCCACGCGGCCTGCAGCGAGATGGTCAACAGCGCCAACCTCAGCTTCGCGCTGTGCCCGCTGCTGACCGATGGCGCCATCGAGGCCCTGCTGACCGCGGGCACCCCCGAGCAGCAGGCCACCTACCTGCCGAAGATGATCGACGGCAGCTGGACGGGTTCAATGAACCTCACCGAACCGCAGGCCGGCTCGGACCTCTCGGCCGTGCGCACGCGCGCCGAGCCGCAGCCCGACGGCAGCTACAAGATCTTCGGCACCAAGATCTACATCACCTACGGTGAGCACGACATGGCCGAGAACATCGTCCATCTCGTTCTGGCGCGCGTGGCCGGCGCGCCCGAGGGCGTGAAGGGCATCAGCCTCTTCATCTGCCCGAAGTTTCTGGTGAATGCCGACGGCAGCCTGGGCGCGCGCAACGACGTGCATTGCGTGAGCATCGAGCACAAGCTCGGCATCAAGGCCAGCCCCACGGCCGTGTTGCAGTACGGCGACCACGGCGGTGCGACAGGCTTCCTCGTCGGCCAGGAAAACCGTGGCCTCGAGTACATGTTCATCATGATGAACGCCGCCCGTTACGGCGTGGGCGTGCAGGGCATCGCGCTGGCCGAGCGGGCCTACCAGAAGGCCGTGGGCTACGCGCGCGACCGCGTGCAGAGCCGCCCGGTGGACGGCAGCCTGCCTAAGGCCGGCGCCATCATCCACCACCCCGATGTGCGCCGCATGCTGATGACGATGCGCGCCCACACCGAAGGCTGCCGCGCGATGGCACTGGTGGGCGCTGCGGCCTTCGACGCGGCGCACGCGCACCCCGATGCCGAAGCGCGCCAGCAGAACCAGGCCTTCTACGAGTTCCTGGTGCCGCTGATCAAGGGCTTGTCCACCGAGATGTCGCTGCAGGTGGCCAGCCTGGGCGTGCAAGTTCACGGCGGCATGGGCTTCATCGAGGAGACCGGCGCGGCGCAGCACTTGCGCGACGCCAAGATCCTGTCCATCTACGAGGGCACCACCGCCATCCAGGCCAACGACCTGGTGGGCCGCAAAACGGCGCGTGATGGCGGCGCGGTGGCGCGCGGCATCGCCGGCCAGATCGAGGCCACCGAGGGCGCGCTGAAGGCCCGCCCCAGCGCCGCCTGCCAGGCCATGGCCAAGCGCCTGGGCGCCGCGCGCCGTGCTTTCGAAGACGTGGTGGCCTTCGTCGCGGGCCAGACCAAGGCCTCGCCGAACGCCGTGTTCGCCGGCAGCGTGCCTTACCTGATGATGGCCGGCACCACCATCGCCGGCTGGCAGATGGCGCGTGCGCTGATGGTCGCCGAAGACGAGCTCGCGAACCCGCAGCCCGACACCGACACCGCCTTCCTGCAGGCCAAGATCGCCACCGCGCGCTTCTATGGCGACCACATCCTCAACAAGGTGCCGGCCGAGCGCGACAGCATTGTCGAAGGCTTCGAAGCCGTCACCGCCCTGGCCCTGGAGTCCTTCTGATGAGCAAGCTTCCCCCCGCCCTGCAGCGCGTGCCGCTGCCCATCATCGGCTCGCCGCTGTTCATCATCAGCAACCCCAAGCTCGTGATCGAGCAGTGCAAGGCCGGCATCGTGGGCAGTATGCCGGCACTGAACGCGCGCCCGGCTTCGCAACTGGACGAGTGGCTGGCCGAGATCACCGAGACCCTGGCCGCCTGGGACCGCGACCACCCCGAGCAGAAGAGCGCGCCCTTCGCCATCAACCAGATCGTGCACAAGAGCAACGACCGGCTCGAGCACGACATGCAGGTCTGCGCGAAGTACAAGGTGCCCATCGTCATCACCAGCCTGGGCGCGCGCACCGATGTCAACGACGCCGTGCACAGCTGGGGCGGCATCGTGCTGCACGACATCATCAACAACTTCTTCGCGAAGAAGGCCATCGAGAAGGGCGCCGACGGCCTGATCGCCGTGGCGGCCGGCGCGGGTGGCCATGCGGGCGTGAAGAGCCCGTTTGCGCTGGTGCAGGAGATCCGCGAGTGGTTCGACGGCCCGCTGGCGCTGAGCGGCAGCATCGCCACCGGTGACGCCGTGCTGGCTTCGCTGGCTATGGGCGCCGACTTCGCCTACATCGGCAGCGCCTTCATCGCCACGCAAGAGGCGCGCGCGGCCGAGGCCTACAAGCAGTGCATCGTCGAGAGCAACAGCGACGACATCGTTTACAGCAACCTCTTCACCGGCGTGCACGGCAACTACCTCAAGCCCAGCATTCGCGCCGCCGGCATGGACCCGGACAACCTGCCCGAGAGCGACCCGAGCGCTATGAACTTCGGCGGCGGCGACAGCGCCAAGAAAGCATGGAAGGACATCTGGGGCTGCGGCCAGGGCATCGGCGCGGTGAAGGAAGTGCTGCCGGCCGGCGAGCTGGTGGCGCGCCTGAAGCGCGAGCTGCAGGCGGCACGGCAGCGCTTGGGCGTGGCGGGCTGAGTCGCCAGATGCGCCGCACCGCGCTGCGCAACGCGCGCCTCTTCGACAGCGCCGCCGGCGTGCTGCGGCCGCACAGCACGCTGGTGATCGAAGACGACCGCGTCGTCGCGGCCACGCAGGAGCCCATCACCGTCGACGACGCCAATGTCATCGACGTGCAGGGCCGCGTGGTGCTGCCGGGCCTGATCGACGCCCACGTGCACGTAGTGGCGGCCTCGCACGATCTGGCGGGTCTGTCGCTGCAGCCACCTTCGCTGGTGGGCGCGATGTCGGCGCAGATCCTGCGCGAGATGCTGCACCGCGGCTTCACTACCGTGCGCGACGCAGCGGGTGCCGACCACGGCCTGCAGGAGGCCGTGCGCCGGGGCCTGTACGAAGGCCCGCGCCTCTTCATCGCCGGCCAGCCCATCAGCCAGACCGGCGGCCATGCCGACATGCGCCCGCGTGGCGTGCGCGGAGAGGGCTATTTCTGCAGCTGCGCCGGCATGGGCCTGATGGGTGCCATCGCCGACGGCGTGGGCGAGGTGCGGCGTGCGGTGCGCGAGCAGGTGCGCCAGGGCGCCAACCACATCAAGATCATGGCCGGGGGCGGCATCAGCAGCCCCAGCGACCCCATCGACGGCACGCAGTTCTCGATGGAAGAGCTGCGCGCGGCCGTGGAAGAGGCCGAAGCCGCCAACCTCTACGCGCTGGCCCATGCCTACTCGCCGCGTGCCGTGCAGCGCGCGGTGCAGGCCGGCGTGCGCAGCATCGAACACGGCAACCTCGTCGACGAGGCCACGCTGCGCCTGATGAAGACGCACGGCACCTACCTCGTGCCGACGCTGTCCACCTACGCGGCGCTGGCCGAAGAAGGGCAGCGCCTGGGCTGGTCGAGCGCGATGCTGGAGAAGCTGGTCGTGGTGCAGTCCCAGGGTGCGCAAGCCGTGAAGATGGCCCGTGCCGAGGGTGTACCGGTGGTCTTTGGCACCGACCTGCTGGGCCACATGCACGGCCGCCAGAACGGCGAGTTCGCGCTGCGTGCCGCCGCCATGAGCCCGGTGGAGGTGCTGCAGAGCGCCACCATCACCGCCGCGCGTTTGATGCGCCAGGAAGGGCAGATCGGCCAGCTGGTGCCCGGCGCCTGGGCCGACCTGCTGGTGGTGGACGGCGACCCCACGCAAGACCTGGCGCCGCTGGGCGCGCCCGAGCAGGGCATCCGGCTCCTGATGCAGAGCGGCCGCGTGGTGATTGACCGCCTGGCGGCCTGAGCGGCAAGGCACCCCGTGCATGAAAAAAGGCGGCCCTCGGGCCGCCTTTGTTTTTGCCGTGCGCAGGCGGGTACGAAGCCCGCCGCGCGCTCACTTCACGGTGGTGAAGCGCATGTGCGGGTTGTCGTTGGAGCGGTGCAGCGTGGTCACGCCGGTCTTCATCGCCCAAGGCCGCACCTGGTGGTGCAAGGGGATCACCAGCGTCTCGTCCTTGATGCGCAGCAGCGCCTGACGAATCATCACGTTGCGCTTGGTGACGTCGGGCTCGGCCTTCATCTCGTCGTTCAGCTTGTCGACCACGGGGTCGCTGATGCGGCCGAAGTTGAAGTTGCCGTCGGCGCCGCTGGTGCGCGTGCGGATGAGTGACTGGATGGCGTACTGCGCGTCATAGGTGGCCACGCCCCAGCCCAGCATGTACAGCGAGGTGTCGAAGTTCTGGAACTTCTGGCTGTAGGTGGCGAAGTTCTCGGCCGCCAGCTGCGCCTTCACGCCGATGCGGGCCCACATCGCCACGATGGCCTGGCAGACCTCTTCGTCGTTCACGTAGCGGTTGTTCGGGCAGCTGAAGCGCACGTCGAAGCCGCTTGGGTAGCCGGCTTCCGCCAGCAGCTTCTTCGCGGCCTCGGTGTCGACCTTGGGCGGCGTGTCGAGATCGGGGGTGTGCCCGTTGACGCCCGGCGCCACGATGATGCCCGCCGGCAAGGACAGGCCGCGCATGATGTTGCGCTGGATGGCCGTGCGGTCGATGCTCATGCTCAGTGCCTGGCGCACGCGCTTGTCGGCGAAGGGGTTCTTGCCCTTGACGCTGCTGTACTTCAGCTCGGGGCTGCCCACGTCCATTACCAGGAAAATGGTGCGCACCTCGGGGCCTTCCAGCACCTTGAGCTTCTTGTCGCTGCGCAGGCGCGCCACGTCTTGCGTGGGGATGTCGGTGAGCAGGTCTACGTCACCCGAGAGCAATGCCGCCACGCGGGTGGGGTCGCTCTTGATGGGCGTGTAGATCACTTCCTTGACGTTGCCGCCGGTCTTGTCCCACCACTCGGGGTTGGCGGCCATGCTCACGCGCTGCTCCGGCTGCCAGCCCGTCACGCGGAAGGCCCCGGTGCCGTTGACGTTGCGCGAGGCGAAGTTCTCTTCCTTGGCCTTGTAGTCCTGGACGTTGGCGCTCTTGTTCTTCTCGGCCCAGCCCTTGCTCATGATGAAGAAGTAGGCCAGGTTGCGCAGCAGGATGGGCGAGGGCGCGGCCAGGATCAGATCGACGGTGTGGCTGTCGATCTTCTTCACCTCGTTGATGCCGGTGACGTAGATGCCCATCGTGCCCTGCGGCTGCTTGATGCGGCCGACGCTGAAGACCACGTCGTCGGCGGTGAAGGGCGAGCCGTCGTGAAACTTCACGCCCTTGCGCAGTTCGAAGCGCACCTGCGTGGGCGATATGAAGGTCCACTTGGTGGCCAGCGAAGGCTCGATCTCGTAGGTGGCGCTGTAGCGCGTGAGCCCCTCGTAGGCATGCGCGAGCACCGTGTTGGTGGTGGCATGGTTCTGCGAGTGCGGGTCCATGGTCAGGATGTCGTTCTGCGCGGCCCAGCGCACGGTCTGCGCGTGGGCGGGCAGGGCCAGGGCCAGCGTGACTGCGGCGGCAGCCACCAGGGCGTGGAGTTTCATCGGCGGTGTCCTCGAAGGATGGGAACTGAACCGCCTATCCTACGGAAACGCGCGCCGGGTTTGCGCGCGGGGCGGTTTCAAAAGCTGAGCTTCGCGCCCACGCTCAGGAGCTTGGGCCGCCCGCTGGCCATCTGGCGCCCGTAGGCGATGTCGAGCGTCACACGCTCGGGCACCGCGCTCCAGCGCAGGCCCAGGTTCCACCAGGGCGCCTCGCGGTCATCGCCGTAGAGCTCTCCGGCCACGGCCCAGTTGGCTCCAGCGGCCTGTTCCAGCCCCGCACCCCAGCTGGTGCGGCCTTGCCGCGCGGCGGCGTCGCGCATATGGCCGAGGTTCAGCACCAGATGGCGGTCGGGCGCGAGTTCTGAGCCGGCCAGCAAGGTCACGCCGGTTTCGGCGTGCCGCCAGCCCGTGCCCGGGCTGCGCTGCCAGGCCACCGCCCAGCCCAGCGCCAGCGGCAAGGGGGCGTCGGCCGCGTTGAGCGCGGTCTTGCCCAGCAGAGCCAGACCGCTGGCGCGCTCGGGGCCGGCGCGCTCTTGCGAGGTGGCCAGTGCGGCCTGGCTTTGCAGGCCCAGGCCGCAGCCGGCTTGCAGCGACCGCGCTCGCGTGGTGTCGGTACCGGGCGCGCGGGCGCGGCCCGCGACGGCCTCGGCCTCGCAACTGCCGTGCTCCAGCACGCCCGGGTCGTCGGTCACCAGCGGGCGGGCGGCGTGGGTGTGCGCGCAAGCCAAGGCCAGGGCGCCGCACAGGCCGGCAGTGGCAACCCAGTTTGGGCCGTAGGCGGTGAGCGTGTCGGGCATGGCGGGCTGCTGGTGGCGGTCGGTTTCAGAGGGGCTGCAGGTCGGCGTCGCAGCCTTGCTGGGCCGCGATCCAGCGGCGCACCAAGGCCTGTGCCCAACGCGCCGGCAGCCAGGGCAGGTGGCGGGCGGGGTCGGTCAGCACGCCGCAGCGGTAGTGGCCGGCCTCGGCCTGCCAGCGCAGCGCCGCGCAGCGGCCGCGGGTGCGCCGGCTGACCCACATGCCCAGCGGGCAAGGCTCCGCCGCGCAGCACAGGCCACAGCCGTTGCAAGGGCTGCCGGTGGGCGGCTTGGCGGGCGCATCGGCGCGCAGCAGGATGGTGCGGGGGCGCATGGCCGGGCCAGTGTCTGGCAGGCTTCGCAGCCGCTGTCAGCAAAACAAAGGGGTCGCAGGCGTCCAATTGCTCGCGGAAAGCGTGCAGGTCGGGGTGTTAAAGTGGTGTCCTGAACGAACGGTCCTTCCCGTCCCCTTGTCTGCATGTCATGTGCAAACAAGGCGGGTCGCTAGTCCGCTTGCCCGGTGCAGCCGGCGTCGCGGAAGGTTGATCAACCCATCGGAGCCTTGGAAACCAGGGCGAAAGGTGAGCGAAAGATGATGCAGCAATACAGGTCCAACTCGTACCTGTTCGGGGGCAACGCCCCGTACGTGGAAGAGTTGTACGAGGCCTACCTCGACAACCCCGGCAGCGTGCCCGACAACTGGCGCACGTACTTCGACAACCTGCAGCACGTGCCGGCCACCGATGGCAGCACCGCGCGCGATGTCGCCCACGCCCCCGTCGTCGAGTCTTTCGCGCAGCGCGCCAAGGCCAACGCCTTCGCGCTGAAGGCCAGCGAGGCCGATCTGGCCGTCGCCCGCAAGCAGGTGCACGTGCAGTCGCTGATTGCCGCCTACCGTTTCCTGGGCAGCCGCTGGGCCGACCTCGACCCCCTCAAGCGCACCGAGCGCCCCAAGATCCCCGAACTCGAGCCGTCGTTCTACGACCTCACCGAGTCGGACATGGACATCACCTTCTCGGCGGCCAACACCTACTTCACCAAGGCCGAGAACATGAGCCTGCGCGAGATCGTGCAGGCCCTGCGTGAAACCTACTGCCGCACCATCGGCGCCGAGTTCATGCACTGCACCGACCCGGCCGAAAAGCGCTGGTGGCAGGAGCGCCTGGAATCGCGCCGCAGCACGCCCAACTTCAGCGCCGACGAGAAGAAGCACATCCTCGACCGCCTGACCGCGGCCGAAGGCCTGGAGCGCTATCTGCACACCAAGTACGTCGGCCAGAAGCGCTTCAGCCTGGAAGGCGGCGAGAGCTTTATCGCCAGCATGGACGAGGTGGTGCAGCGCGCCGGCACCAACGGCGTGCAGGAGATCGTCATCGGCATGGCCCACCGCGGCCGCCTGAACGTGCTGGTCAACACCCTGGGCAAGATGCCGGCCGACCTCTTTGCCGAGTTCGACCACACGGCCAAGGAAGACCTGCCTGCCGGCGACGTGAAGTACCACCAGGGCTTCAGCAGCGACGTCACCACCCCTGGCGGCCCGGTGCACCTGAGCCTGGCCTTCAACCCCAGCCACCTGGAGATCGTGAACCCGGTGGTCGAGGGCAGCGTGAAGGCGCGCATGGAGCGCCGCGGCGACAAGGAAGGCAACCAGGTGCTGCCCGTGCTGGTGCACGGCGACGCCGCCTTCGCCGGCCAGGGCGTGGTGATGGAGACGCTGGCGCTGGCACAGACGCGCGGCTACTTCACCGGCGGCACGGTGCACATCGTCATCAACAACCAGATCGGTTTCACCACCAGCGACCCGCGCGACAGCCGCAGCACGCTGTACTGCAGCGACGTGGTGAAGATGATCGAGGCCCCGGTGCTGCACGTGAACGCCGACGACCCCGAGGCCGTGGTGTGGTGCACGCAGTTGGCCATGGACTACCGCCAGCAGTTCAAGAAGGACGTGGTGGTCGACATCATCTGTTTCCGCAAGCTGGGCCACAACGAGCAGGACACGCCCTCGCTCACCCAGCCGCTGATGTACAAGAAGATCGCCCAGCACCCGGGCACGCGCAAGCTCTACGGCGACAAGCTCGTGGCCCAGGGCGTGCTGCAGGCCGATGGGGCGAACAGCCCCGACGGCATGGTCAAGGCCTACCGCGCCGCCATGGACGAAGGCCGTCACACCGTGGACCCGGTGCTGACGAACTTCAAGAGCAAGTACGCGGTCGACTGGGCGCCCTTCCTCGGCAAGAAGTGGACGGACGCGGCCGACACCGCGCTGCCGCTGGCCGAGATCAAGCGCCTGAGCGAGCGGCTGACCACCATCCCCAGCACCTTCAAGGTGCACCCGCTGGTGGAAAAGGTCATCGCCGACCGCGCTGCCATGGGCCGCGGCGAGATCAATGTCGACTGGGGCATGGGCGAGACCCTGGCCTACGCCTCGTTGGTGGCCAGCGGTTATGCCGTGCGCCTGAGCGGTGAAGACTGCGGGCGGGGTACCTTCGTGCATCGCCATGCCGTGCTGCACGACCAGAACCGCGAGAAGTGGGACATCGGCACCTACGTGCCGCTGCAGAACGTGGCCGACGGCCAGGCGCCCTTCGTCGTCATCGACTCGCTGCTGTCGGAAGAGGCGGTGCTGGGCTTCGAGTACGGCTACGCCGCGGCCGAGCCCAACACGTTGACGATCTGGGAAGCGCAGTTCGGCGATTTCGCCAACGGCGCGCAGGTGGTGATCGACCAGTTCATCGCCAGCGGCGAGGTGAAGTGGGGCCGCGTGAACGGCCTGACGCTGATGTTGCCGCACGGCTACGAGGGCCAGGGCCCCGAGCACAGCAGCGCGCGTCTGGAGCGCTTCATGCAGCTGGCGGCCGACAACAACATGCAGATCGTGCAGCCCACGTCGGCCAGCCAGATCTTCCACCTGCTGCGCCGGCAGATGGTGCGGCAGTTCCGCAAGCCGCTGATCATCTTCACGCCGAAGAGCCTGCTGCGCAACAAGGACGCCACCAGCCCGCTCGCCGAGTTCACCAAGGGTGAGTTCAAGACCGTCATCGGCCCGGCCCGCGCCGAGGTGGAAGGCGAGAAGGTCAAGCGCGTCATCTGCTGCTCGGGCAAGGTGGCCTACGACCTGATCAAGAAGCGCGACGAGAAGAAGGCCTGGGACGTGGCCATCGTGCGCGTGGAGCAGCTGTACCCGTTCCCGCACAAGGCCTTTGCGGCCGAGATGAAGCGTTTCCCGAACGCCACCGAGATCGTCTGGTGCCAGGACGAGCCGCAGAACCAAGGTGCGTGGTTCTTCGTGCAGCACTACGTGCACGAGAACATGCTCGACGGGCAGAAGCTGGGTTACGCCGGCCGCCCCGCCAGCGCCTCGCCGGCAGTCGGGTACAGCCACCTCCACCAAGAGCAGCAGAAGGCGCTGCTCGACCAGGCCTTCGCCAAGCTCAAGGGCTTCGTGCTCACCAAGTGAGCTGCGCTGTCGCCCGCTCAGAACAAACATCCGAGATAGACCATGTCAATTGTTGAAGTGAAGGTTCCGCAGCTCTCTGAATCGGTGGCCGAGGCCACGCTGCTGCAGTGGAAGAAGAAGCCGGGCGAGGCCGTCGCCATGGACGAGATCCTCATCGAGGTGGAGACCGACAAGGTGGTGCTGGAAGTGCCGGCCCCGGCCGCCGGCGTGCTGGCAGAGATCGTGCAGGCCGACGGCGCCACCGTCACCGCCGAGCAGCTGATCGCCCGCATCGACACCGCCGCCAAGGCCGGCGCTGCAGCCCCGGCCGCAGCACCCGCAGCACCGGCGGCCGCTCCCGTGGCCGCTGCCGCTGCGTCGGCTTCCACCAGCAAGGCCGGCGTGGCCATGCCCGCCGCCGCCAAGCTGATGGCCGACAACAGCCTGGCCGCCGGCAGCGTGCCCGGCACCGGCAAGGATGGCCGCGTGACCAAGGGCGACGTGCTCGGTGCGCTGGCCGCACCGGCGCCCGCCCCGGCGCCTGTGGCAGCCCCCAAGGCCGCCGCAC
>VYLK01000105.1_pt1 | contig 92593 bp, 74 predicted proteins | sample 5114321 | NCBI WGS metagenome assembly VYLK01 (sample SAMN12291792, study PRJNA351875) | freshwater metagenome | isolation source: freshwater lake | place: USA: Michigan, MSU2 Lake | collected 2011-08-16
ACCTCCGCCGGCGCCACCCCCACCCCCACCGGCACCTGCGCTGGCCGAAGCTTCGGCTCAATCCTATGCTGCGCAAAGCAAAGTAGCGGATGCGTCGATGCAAAACGTTGTTGTCACAGGGACTCGCGTCGCCCCGATGCCGCAGCGCCAATCAACGGAAAAATATCCCCTTGCGGCCATCAACACCGTCAAGCAAACGTCAGAGAACCCAGTCTCAACCTTCGCCATGGAAGTCGATACCGCTTCCTATGCAAATGCCCGTCGCTTCGTGAGCGAAGGGAGACTGCCACCTGCGGATGCCGTCCGTGTCGAAGAGTTTCTGAATTATTTTGATTATGGCTATGCCAAGTCAAAGGATCGCAAGTTGCCCTTCTCCACCACGGTGGCGGTAGCGCCTTCGCCTTGGGCGGAAGAAAAGCAAATCGTGCATGTCGGGCTTTCCGGTTACGATATCGCCCGTCGCGAGCGCCCACCTCTAAACCTTACGATGCTGATGGACGTATCGGGATCCATGTATGCAGAAGACCGCTTGCCCTTGGCCAAGCGTGCTTTGGCTCTTTTGGCGCCAAACCTCAATGGTCGCGACCGAGTCTCCATCGTCGTCTATGCAGGTGCGGCAGGTGTGGTTCTAAAGCCCACAGCGGGAGACAATACGCGCGACATCATCTGCGCCTTGGAAGCTCTCCAAGCTGGCGGTTCCACCGCTGGCGGAGAGGGCATCCGCCTTGCCTATGAAACGGCTGCCAAGAATTACAATAAGGATGGGGTCAATCGGGTTATCCTGATGACGGATGGCGACTTCAATGTCGGCATCTCTGATCCGCGCGCCTTGCAAAGCTATGTGACGGACCAGCGCAAGAAGGGGATTTATCTCTCTGTATTTGGCTTTGGTCGTGGCAATTATAATGACACGATGATGCAAGCCTTGGCCCAGAACGGCAATGGCGTCGCTACCTATATCGACACCATCCAAGAGGCCCGCAAAGTGTTTGACACCCAGATCAGCGGCACGCTCTTCCCCATCGCCGACGATGTAAAAGCGCAAGTCGAGTTCAATCCAGCCCGTGTGAAAGAATGGCGCTTGATCGGTTATGAGACGCGTGCGCTCAACCGCGAGGACTTTAATAATGATGCAGTTGACGCGGGCGAGATCGGGGCGGGTCACCAAGTCACGGCGCTTTATGAAATCACGCCGGTTGGGGCCCAAGGTAGTGTTGATCCCCTTCGCTATGGGGCCGCCACTCAAACCCCTGCAACAGGTAAGGCCAAGGAGCTGGGGCTATTGCGGTTGCGCTACAAAGTACCGGGCGAGGCCAATTCCCGCTTGATTGAGCGGCCAATTACCGACGCTGACCGCAGTGCCAGTTTTGACCGCGCGCCGGATGCCACCCGCTTTGCCATCGCGGTGGCCGGCTATGCCCAACTCCTCCGCCAAGACCCTTGGATTGGCAAAGGCTTTGGCTTTGGTGATGTCGCCCGCATCGCTAAGGGGGCCAAGGGCGAAGACCGGTTTGGCATCCGAGATGAGTTCATTGATCTTGTTTCGCGCGCCGAAGGGTTGGAGCGTTTGCCAAACCAAAGCCGAGACTAAGTCACAATTGGGCGTGGTGGTTTCTGCGACCGCCACGCCTATCGGCCGTCACCCCAACAGCTTCAAGAACTTCACCAATTTACGGGTTCGGTCTGAAAACAAGGTGGGGGTGAAATAGGCCCCTGCGGCGCGTTTGACGATTTCGCTGCGCGTTGGATAGGGCGAGATCAGGCTGGTGATCGCACTCACGCCTTTTTTGTTGGCCATGGCCAGGCCTACCAATTGAATGGCTTCACCCGCACCTTCGCCGACGACGGTGGCACCCAAAATCTTGCCGCCCTTGCCGATAACAAGCTTGCAGAAGCCCTCCGTCGACCGCTCGGTCTGGGCGCGATCATTATCCTCAAACTCAGCTTTGGTGACGGTGACGTCGCTGCCATACTGATCGCGAGCTTGCGCCTCGGTCAGGCCGATTTTGGCGACTTCTGGGTCGCAATAAGCCACCGCAGGCATATAAGGGACAACAGCGGTCGCTGGGGCCTTGAACACGGCATTGCGAATAAAGACGCTGGCGTGGAAGCCAGCTGCATGGGTCAATTGTTCTTTGCCCGCCACATCGCCAATCGCCCAGACCCGGGAATTAGACACACTGCGCAGGCGATCATCTGTCGCGACACCCTTGCGGCTATAGGTGACATTGGCTTTATCGAGCCCGATATTCTCAACACGTGCGGCTCGGCCAACTGCGACCAACAAACGCTCCGCTTTGAGCACCCTGCCATCTTCCAAGGTGACGGCCACTTCGGCTTGATCGCCGGACACAGCGACCGCTTTCACGCCCTCTTGCACGGATACGCCATCTGCTTTCAGGCTGGCGCGCACAATCTCCACCGCCTCAGGCTCTTGCGGGCCCATAATGGTCATGGCCTCAACCACGGTCACTGGCGTGCCCAATCGGGCGAAGGCTTGACCAAGTTCTACCCCGATTACGCCACCACCCAATACGATCAGGCTTTTGGGCTGGGTTGCTTGGGCAAAGACGGTCTCATTGGTTAGGAAGGGCGTCTCGCTAAGGCCCGGAATAGGCGGCACAAAGGCGCTGGCACCTGTGGCGATGACGAACTTTTGCGCGGTGACAATGGCCGATGGGCTTTGTACCGTACGCGGGTCGGTAAAAACGGCATGTTCGCGAAAGACGGTGCAACCCAAGCCTTCAAAGCGCTCTTGGCTGTCAATCGGCGCGATGGTCTCTATCACACCGTCGATGTGACCGCGCAGCTTGTTCCAGTCGATAACCGCCTTGGTATCTTCAATGCCAAAGCGACTGGCATGTTGCATCGCGTGGGCGGTCTTGGCCGCAGCGATTAGGGCCTTGGACGGGACGCAGCCTGTATTGAGGCAATCGCCACCCATTTCACCTTCTTCAAAAAGGACAACCGACAAGCCAAGTTGGGCCGCACCTGCGGCAACCGACAGGCCTGCGGCACCTGCACCAATCACACAAATATCGACGTTGAATTGCTGCTGGCTCATGCTTGTTTCCGTCTCGATTGGATAAATTTCCATGCGCTAGGCAGCAGCGCTAACACTGCCAATCCCACCAGAGGTCCCATCACTTCGGGGTTGTAAATAATTTTCAAATCCGGCGTTTGGCCTTGGGAGATCAAATGTTCAATCCCATTGCCCAATGAGGCGTAGACGTAGCAACCCGGCAAAATGCCAATGGCGGTTGCCAGAACAAAGGTGCGCAGCGGCACGCCCAAGAACCCCGCTGCGAGATTAATGCCAAAGAACGGCGCGATGGGCAGAAGTCTCAAGGTTAGAAGATAGCCAAAGGCGTTCTCCTGAAAGCCCTTTTCCAACCGGTCAATAATGCCACCAGCCCGAGCGCGTAAGCCCCCGCCCAAGGCAGATTGGGTCGCCATAAACAAAAAGGTGGCGCCGATGGTTGCTGAGGTCGAAGCAATAGCCGTCGCGACAATTGGCCCGAAGATGGGCCCAAACATCGGACCAAACAAAAAGCCGCCAGCAATCGTGATCCAGATCGCGCCAGGCAGGGCGATCGTGGTGGCGAAGATATAAATTCCCATGTAACAGGCGATGACCAATAACGGCTTGGTTGTCACCAAATCGCGCAGGACTTCGCTCTGCTTGGCCAATACGTCAAACGACAGATATTTGTGCCAGCCCATCGAAATGGCGAGGATTAGGCCCAAGGCGATGCCCACCAATGGGCCGAAACGTTTGATGGCTTGCATGCTTAAGAACCTGACGTCGCATTGATGGACCAATCATAATCATCGCCCACAATCCGGGCATTGGTCATTTGGGTTAAAAGGGTAGGTGCCGCATAGCGGCGGAGGTGGGTTAGAATGCCTGCCTCATTATTCCCAAAATCAACTTTGAACCATTGATAAATGGACGAGACCCGCAGTTTTTGCGGTCCAACGACGCGAACCCCGCGCGGAGAATTGATGAAAGCACGGGCCGCCGCATCGAGATCTGCATCCAAGGTCTCTGTCCGCCAGCCGCGCCGACCCAAGTTTGGGCAGCCGATTGAGGCACAATTGACTGCATAATGCACACGTGGGTCGCGCCATTGCTTGCGTAGAATATTGTGTTCGATGTCGTCGAGCGAGAGTTGCTTGCCCTCAACCCGCACACGTGGCTCTTTCCAAGGCCCCATCGCCAACAGACTTGGCTTGATGTCGCGGATGGATTTTACCGGATAGCGCGCCAGCACGACTTGAATGGTGATGGCGTTATAAAGATTGGCCCACGTGGCAAATTGAGTGGCCTTTGGTAGACTTGAGATCTTCAATCCCGCAAGCCCAGCCACGACAGCATCCAGTGCGCGCATGTCCGCTGCACTGGCCTTCCAAGCCGCATAATCGACCCGGTTCAAGCCGGTAGAATCAGGGCGTACGTAACGGCCTAAAAGCTCATCCCACAAAGCTTGCGGTGTCTTTCCGGGGGCTGCGTCTAAGGCAGGCGGGGTTAGGGTCATCAGGGCCGCACTTCCAATTACTAAGCTTCTGCGCGAAATCATGGTCACTCCTAACCTGTTCTTACCTTTCAATACGCTCTTTTCTGCAGGGCGGTTGCACAATGGCTGCAGGAGGTGGTCCAGTGGACTTCACCTCAGCGGCAAAACCGCGTAGGTCGAACCTATGAAAGCTGCCGTCATCATCTACCCCGGATCGAATTGTGACCGCGATTGCAAAGTCGCTTTGGAGCGCTCAGTCGATGCGCAAGTCTCCATGGTTTGGCACAAGGAAACTAGCCTGCCAGCGGGCTTAGACTTGATCGTTTTGCCCGGCGGCTTTTCCTATGGCGACTATTTGCGCTGTGGTGCGATGGCTGCCCTGTCGCCTGTCACCCGCGCCGTAGTGGATGCGGCAAAAACAGGTGTGCCTGTCCTAGGCATTTGCAACGGCTTCCAAGTCTTGTGTGAAACCGGCCTTCTCCCTGGCGCTTTATTGCGCAACGCCAGCCTGAAATATGTCTGCAAGCCTGTGGCGCTGGAAGTCACCAATGCCGCCACCCCCTTCACGCGCGCTTTTGGCAAACGCACGGATGCGGTCATGACGGTTGGCAATGGCGAGGGCAATTATTTTGCCGAGGACGCCGTGCTCGACGAGCTTGAGCAAGAAAACCGCGTCGCCTTCCGCTATAAGGAAGAGATCAATGGTTCCCTGCGTCGCATAGCTGGCATTGTGGACCCAACCGGGCGCATTCTTGGCATGATGCCCCACCCAGACCGCGCCTTTGAAGCCGAACTGGGTAGTGCTGACGGGGCTTTAGTGTTCCAAAGCCTATTGGAAGCAGCCTAGCCTGCCATTGGTACCCGCAAAAATGACGGGCAGGGGTCGACACCAGCCGTTTTGCCATTAAGTCACGGCCATGGATTCTATTGCTTATAAGATTGAAACACGCGGTGCTTGGGCAAAGGCTCAGAGCGCTGGCGTCTACACCGGCTCTGCCCTCGATGTGACCGATGGCTTCATCCATCTGTCCGCTTTGGATCAAGTGCGCGCGACGTTGGCGATGTGGTTCAAGGATCGGCCTGATTTGATCTTGGCCAAGATTGACCTCACCCCCTTGGGCGAAACTGTGGTGTGGGAGGCTTCGCGTGGGGGTGCCCTATTCCCACACATTTATGGTCCCATTCCAATCTCTGCCGTGAAAGAAGTCATTGACTTGCCGCTGCTAGCTGATGGTAGCCACGATTTGCCGGTGAGCTTCCCATGATCGACCTTTATGCCAAGGCCACTGAGGCGTTACGCACCTTACCGGCTGAGACCGCCCATCAAGTCACTATTGCTGGCCTGAAGACAGGCTTTGGCCCTAAGGCCAAGCCAGACCGTCCTGAAGACGCGGTCCAACTTGCAGGTCTGACCTTGCCCAATCGGATCGGGCTTGCTGCTGGCTTTGATAAGAATGCCGAAGTGCCCGATGCGATGTTGGCGGCAGGCTTCGGCTTTGTCGAATGCGGCACCGTCACGCCGCGCCCGCAGGCAGGCAATCCTAAGCCGCGTTTATTCCGCTTGGTCGAAGATCAAGCCGTTATCAATCGGATGGGCTTTAATAATGACGGCCTGATGCACTTTGTGAATCGCTTGCGTGCCCGCGCGCATCGGCCGGGTATAGTTGGCGCGAACATCGGTGCCAATAAGGACAGCGAAGACCGTATCGCGGATTATTGCGAAGGCTTGCGGCGCGTTTGGCTCCATGCCTCCTACATCACGATCAATATCTCCTCACCCAACACACCGGGCCTGCGCGCGCTGCAAACCCGCGCCGCACTGGAAGATTTGTTGGGCCAAGTCATGGTGCTGGCAGAGGCGCAAACCCGGACACATGGCCGCCGCCCTGTCTTCCTGAAAGTCGCCCCAGACTTGGACGAAGACGAAGTGCGCGCGATTGCCGAAACCGTGGTGGCGCAAAAAATTGATGCGCTGATTGTGTCCAACACCACGGTGGACCGCCCGGACTATTTGCAAGCCAAAGATAAGGGCGAACAAGGCGGCCTATCTGGCAGACCCGTATTTGAGAAATCGACCCGCTTGCTCAAAGAGTTCAAGGGTGCACTTGGCAATGCTATGCCCTTGATCGGCGTGGGCGGGGTGGCATCTGCCGAAGATGCGCAGGCCAAGTTCGAAGCAGGTGCCGATGCGATCCAGCTCTATACCGCTTTGGTCTTTGAAGGGCCGGGCCTTGTCCAGAAGATCAAGGACGGGTTGAGGGCAGGCTGAGCCCATGCGCCTCCTGCCCATCGTCCACCACCCTGACTACACCGCCGATACGCCAGACGGCCATCGCTTCCCGATGCAGAAGTTTGCGCGTCTGGCAGAGATATTGCGCAATGATGGTTTGGTGCCACACGGTTTTGTGACGCCAGAGCCAGTCGCGCGGGCAGACCTGATCCGCGCCCATACACCCACCTATGTCGATGCAGTGTTGGGTCGAACTTTGGACCCAGCGGCCGTTCGGCGAATTGGCTTTAGCCTGACAGAACGCGTTGTCCTGCGTGCGCAACTGGCCACAGCAGGCACGCTTTTGGCGGCGCGCCTTGCTTTGCAAGAAGGCCTTGCTTGTAACAGTGCGGGCGGTAGCCATCATGCCCGGGCCGATCAGGGGGCTGGCTTTTGCGTCTTCAATGATGTGGCGGTCGCCGCCTCAGTTTTGCTGGCGGAAGGGCTTGTAAAACAGATTTTGGTGGTCGATTTAGATGTCCATCATGGCGATGGCACAGCTCTGATCTTTCGGGGTGAACCGCGTGTTTTCACCTTTTCCATGCATTGCGACGACAATTGGCCACTGGAAAAGCCACCTTCCGATTTGGATGTCGCTTTGCCAAAAGGGACGGGCGATGCAGGCTATCTCGCTTCATTGGATGATTGTTTGCCTGCATTATTGGACCAAGTCCGCCCGGATTTGGTGTTCTATATTGCAGGCGTTGATCCGCATCAGGATGACCGCTTAGGCAAGCTCGCCTTGACCGATCAAGGCCTGATGACCCGCGAGCGACGCGTGATCGAAGCCGTGCGCGGTCGCGCGATTCCTTTGGTGACGGTTCTGGGCGGCGGCTATGGCCATGATGTGGACGCGGTGGCCGGTCGCCATAGTTTTGTGTTTCATGCGGCAGCAGATTTTTTGGTGGTGCGTTAAGACGAATACGTGTCATCCCCGCCGAAGCGCTAGCGTAGAGCGGGGACCCCCTCGGCCCTTGCAGCACAAGGTCCCGGATCGGCTTTCGCCGTCCGGGATGACAATGTGAATTTGGCCTAAACCCTACTCAGCGGCGACCGCGCCATAGCCCATGACGGCTTTGACTTCGAGGAACTCTTCAAGGCCGAAGTCGCCCCATTCGCGGCCATTGCCGGACTGCTTATAGCCACCAAATGGTGCGACCGTGTCGGTGCTGGCGCCGTTGATGTGGATCATGCCTGCGCGGATTTGCTTGGCGACCGAGCGGGCATGGTCAAGGTTTTCCGACTGGACATAGCCCGACAGGCCATAAACCGTGTCATTCGCCATTGCGACGGCGTCTGCTTCGGAATCGTAGGGGATCATCGTCAACACAGGGCCAAAGATTTCTTCGCGTGCGATGGTGGTGTCATTGGTATCGCTGACGAACACGGTTGGACGCACGAAATAGCCTTTGTTGAAGCCTTCAGGGCGACCCATGCCGCCAGCCACCAGAGTGGCTTCTTTCATGCCGATTTCGATCAAGGATTGGACCTTCTCGAACTGCCGACCATTGGCCAATGGGCCCATGGCAAAGCGCTTGTCGCCAGCAGGATCAGCCACAACAACCGATTCCGCGGTCGCTCTGGCTACAGCGGTTGCTTCGCCGAGCTTTGCGCGCGGCACAAACATGCGGGTTGGCGCATTGCAGGACTGGCCCGAATTGGTCATGACTTGCATGACGCCCGAAGAAACAGCCTTTTGAATGTCGGCATCTTCGAGAACGATGTTGGGCGACTTGCCACCGAGTTCTTGTGCAATGCGCTTCACAGTTGGCGCAGCACTCTTGGCGATTTCGATACCTGCGCGGGTCGAACCGGTGAAGGACACAAAGTCGACTTCGTCATGGGTCGACAACACGCTGCCAACACCTGGACCATCGCCATTGACGAGGTTGAACACGCCCTTGGGCACGCCGGCTTCATGGATGATGTCGGCCAAGATCATGGCGTCGAGTGGCGCGAGTTCGGATGGCTTCAACACCATGGTGCAACCAGCAGCCAAAGCAGGGCCAACTTTGCAACCGATTTGGTTCATTGGCCAATTCCAAGGGGTGATCAAGCTGCACACACCAATCGCTTCATAGCGAATGCGGGTGTTGCCGCGCGAATGCTCCCAAGTGAACTCTTTCAGCGCATTCAAAGCGCCCATCAATTGGCCGAGGCCAGCTGGGGCTTGGGCGGCTGTTGCCAGCCACATGGGCGCGCCCATTTCTTGGCTGATCGCATGGGCGATCTCGGGCAGCTTTGCCGAATAAAGCGCGATGATTTTTTCTAAGAGCGCGATGCGCTCATCATGGCTGGTTTCGGAGAAGGCGGGGAAAGCGGCGCGTGCGGCGAGGATGGCCTTTACCGCGTCTGCTTCACCACCCAGAGAGATGACGGCAATCGCTTCTTCCGTTGCCGGATTGATGACATGGTGATCGCGCGGCGTGACCGGATCAACCCAAGCGCCGTCGATGTAAAATTGTTTGCGTTCAATCATGGCAGACTCCCTTTTGCGTCTCTCAACCCCGTTGATCGGAGCTTGTGCGTAGCGGCCCCTTCATACCAAGGTCCACGCGACATGGCGAGGGACCTACACATGAAATTTATAGCACAGGACGCAAAAGGGGTGTCGACCAGAGGGTCTAGCGGCGGCGCAACGATCCCATAAGCCCGCGCATCAATTCCCGCCCGATGGTGGAGCTGGCTTGGCGCACCATGGTCTTCATTGCAGTCTCAGCCAAGCTTTGCCGCGAACGGCCAGAGCGACCGCGCTGGGTACCAAAAATCGTCCCCATGATCCCGCCATCGTTTTGGGCTTCTTCCACTTGACGTGTGGGCTTGGAGCGTGCGGGTTCAGGCTGTTCTAGTTCGGCTTGTTGGGCTTCAAGTTCTGCAGCTTTGCGCTCCAAGATTTCAAACGCGCTGTCGCGGTCAACCACGGCATCATAGCGCGGGCCGATTGGGCTTGCCGAAATCACGCGGGCACGCGCTTCAGGTGAACATGGGCCAACTTGGCTCAGCGGCGGACGGATGAAAGTACGCTCCACGACGGTGGGGATACCTTTCGCGTCCAGCGTGGAGACTAAGGCTTCACCCACGCCCAAAGCGGTGATCATATCTTCAGTCTTAAAGCTTGGATTAGGCCGGAAGCTTTCGGCGGCGATGCGTACGGCTTTGGTTTCGCTCGGCGTATAGGCGCGCAGTGCGTGCTGAACCCGATTACCCAATTGCGCAAGGACGGCTTCTGGAATGTCTTGCGGGTTCTGGGTAACGAAATAAATGCCCACCCCTTTAGAGCGGATCAAACGCACCACTTGCTCGATGGTATTGAGCAGGGCTTTTGGCGCGTCGCGGAACAATAAATGGGCTTCATCAAAGAAGAACACCATTTTTGGCCGATCCATATCGCCGACTTCAGGCAATTGCTCAAACAATTCCGATAGCATCCATAAGAGGAAGGTCGAGTACAGCGTTGGGCTCTGGACCAGACGGTCTGCCGCCAGAATGTTGACGATGCCTTTGCCGGACAGGTCAGTCCGCATGAAGTCGCGGAGATCGAGCGCAGGCTCACCAAAGAAGCCATCGGCCCCGGCTTGATCCAATTGCATGATTTTGCGCTGAAGGGCGGCAATCGATTGAGGGGTGACAAGGCCATATTTCTTTGAAACGACGCTGTCGTTTTCCGCCATGAAGTCGAGAATGGCCTTGAGGTCCTTCATGTCGAGGAGGAAGAGGCCCTCTTCATCAGCCATCTTAAAGGCGACCGCTAAAGCACCTTCTTGCGCGTCGCTGACTTCCATCAGGCGAGCGAGTAGGGTCGGGCCCATTTCTGAGATCGTCGTGCGAATGGGGTGACCTTTTTGGCCATAAAGGTCCCAATACACGACGGGGGTCGATTCGCTTCTGTAGTCTGTGAGGCCGATTTGCTCTGCACGTGCTTTGAACGGGGGCGAGGGCTCCCAGGATTGGCTCATACCCGACAGGTCGCCTTTGATGTCGGCAGCAAAGACCGGCACGCCTGCGCGCGAAAACCCTTCAGCAAGGACTTGCAGCGTTACCGTCTTGCCGGTCCCAGTTGCCCCGGCCACTAAGCCATGGCGGTTGGCACGCTTCAGCAAAAGCTCAACAGCGGCGAGCGGATCGCCGCCGGCACCGATCAGAATGGACTCACTCATGGGTTACACCAAATCCTTATAAATGCTCGAGAAAAGGCCTAACATCACCTTATTGCGGTCTGATTGGCTTGTTAAGGGCAGGGGCGGGAATTTAACCGGTAACCAGCGGTCCAATCAGGCCAATTGCTGCGGCAATGGTCAGAACGCCAAAAAGATTCAAAGCAAAACCAATGCGCAACATCTCAGACTGCTTGGGGGCACCAGTTGCGAAGGCGATGGCATTGGCCGCTGTCGCGATGGGCAGCATGAAGCCAAAGCTGGCCGCGAACGTTGCCGAAGCCCCGATCAAAAAGGGGTCACCACCCGAACCTGCCACCATGGCGGTCAAAACAGGCAGCATGGCCGTGAGTGTGGCGACGTTAGAGGCAAGTTCTGACAGAAAGACCGTCGCGGCCACCAGGATCAGGACCACCAACAGGATAGGTAGCGCGCCAACGCCTGCCATATGGCCACCGATAAAGGTCGAGAAGCCCGTTGCTTCTAAAGCCGCTGCAATCGACAGGCCACCGCCAAACAAAATGGCAATACCCCAAGGGATGCGCTCGGCAACGTCCCAGCCCAGCAAAGCCTTATTCGGGTCTGCCTTATCGCCTGCTGGTACGACAAATAGAGCAACGGCACCCAGAATGGCGATCACCATATCGGTTAGCCCTTCTAGGCCGGGCAATTTGCTCAAGGGCTCGCGCAGAATCCAAGCCAGTGCCACGCTGAGGAAAATGACCATGACACGTGCTTCCTTTTGGCTCATCGGGCCCAAAGCGCGGGCTTCGGCGGCTATCACCTCGCGCGCTGTGTCATCACCCAAATGGGCGGGCAAACGATAGGCGACCTTCGTTAGAATGAGCCAAGCCAGTGGCACCATGACGAGAATGATCGCACCACCAATTGCCATCCACTCCGGGAAGCTCAAGCCTACATTATTGGCATCGAGCCACTTCGCACCGATCAGATTGGTGGGGGAGCCGATAGGCGTACCAATCCCGCCGATCGACGCGCAATAGGCCACGCCCAACACACACGCCGCCATCAATTTGCGTCGATCAGGGCCTGCCGGGGCAGCCGCTGTGCATACGGCCAGCGCAATCGGGGTCATCATCAAGGCGGTGGCGGTATTGGATATCCACATTGATAACAAGGTCGTCGCGACCATGAAGCCACCAACGATGGCGGCAGGGCTTGATCCAACGGCTAAGAGCACATGGATGGCAATTCGGCGATGTAGGCCTGATTGTTCAATGGCTGCAGCAATCATAAAGCCGCCGATGAACAAAAAGATGATGGGGTCAGCATAGGGGGCCGCAGCATCGACGGGCTTTAATACCCCCAACAGGGGCAAGGCACCCAACGGCAGAAGGGCGGTTGCTGCAACCGGGATTGCCTCACTCACCCACCACACAATCATCAAAGCCAAAAGGCTGAGGGCTTTCCAAGCCTTGGGGTCTAGGCCTTCCGGTGCCCCCAACCAGAGCATGACAGCGGCTACCACTAAGCCCAAGACAAAGCCGATCTTTTGACCGAGGCCAGACGTCCCGTGGCCTTCTTCGAAATCTGTCTCATGGACTGGCTGTGGCATTGGGCTTCCTCATAATGGTCACGTATGATGACTGATAGTTAGGGTCTTAAGGCCTCGACAAGTGCGGGCGGTCTTGGCAGAGGTGAGCCATGACACACAATGATTTGATCGCCCGTGGCCAATCGGCGGCTTCCGCCTCCATATCAACCCTTTTGCTCGATCTGGCGCGTCACAAACGCTTGAACTTTCAGGCTGACGGATTGCATTTCGATTTTTCCCGCGCCCTTCTCAGCCAAGCTGATTTGGACGCCCTCTTGCTCCATGCCCAAGAAATTGGACTAGAACAAGCACGATCCGATCTTTTCGCCGGCAAAGCAATCAACGTGACCGAGGATCGCGCTGTCATGCACATGGCCCTTCGTCAGCCTGACCGAGACTTTTTGGCCAAGGGTGAAGCGATCAGCGCGGCCGTGCGTGTAGGCCGGGCTGCGGCAACGGCCTTTGCTAAAGGCGTTCGCGATGGATCGATAGCGGCCACGGATGGTCGCCCGTTCAAGTCGATCGTCCATATCGGGATCGGCGGATCAGACCTTGGGCCGCGCCTTGTTTATGAAGCTTTGGCCCCAACAACTGGCAGTGACATCATTCTGCGCTTTGCCGCCAATATCGAGCCCGGAGAATTAGCCGCGGCGCTCGTTGGCCTCGATCCGCGTGAGACTTTGATCCTGTGCGTGTCGAAGACGTTTACGACGCTAGAAACATTGGAAAATCTTAAAGCTGCTCGCACTTGGTTACAGGCCGCCATCGGTCCAGATGATAGCGCCCATCTGGTTGCGATCAGTGCCGCGCCGGAAAAAACCAAGGCAGCCGGCTTCCGCTCAGATCGCGTGTTTGACTTTAAGGAATGGGTAGGCGGCAGGTTCTCGCTTTGGTCAGCGGTGGGCCTGTCGTGTGAAATCGCGTTGGGGCCTGAAGTCGTGGCAGAAATGCATGCTGGTGCCGCCGCAATGGATAACTTGTTTGAGGCCTTACCGCTGGCTGAAAACCCCGTTGTTATCGCAAGTCTGATCGGTTGGTGGAACCGGACTTGCCTGCAGTTCAAAAGCCGCGCCGTCATTCCCTATGCTAAGCGCCTGCGTCTTTTGCCGCAATTCCTGCAGCAATTGGAGATGGAATCAAACGGTAAGTCCGTTAATTTGGATGGAAATGGCGTTGAAACCTCCGGTCCAGTTGTTTGGGGCGCAGAAGGCACAAACGCACAGCATGCTTTCTTTCAGCATCTCCATCAGAGCCCGGATGTGACCCCGGTTGAGCTTCTGGCCATCGCTAAAGACGATGAGGATGCCCCGGTCCGCACGCGCATGACTTTGGCCAATGTCTTAGCCCAAGCTGAGGCTCTCACCCATGGCAAAAGCTTGGCTTCGGTCATCGAAACGATGCAAGCCGCAGGCGCGAGCGAGGCGCAGATTGCCGCTACCGCGCCACACCGGGTTTTTAAAGGCAATCGCCCGTCCAGCTTTGTTCTGATGGACCGCTTAAGCCCGACTAATTTCGGGGCCTATCTGGCCTTCTGCGAGCACCGCACCTTTGTTGAAGGCAAGCTTTGGGGCGTCAATTCCTTTGACCAATGGGGCGTTGAGCTGGGCAAAGTGATTGCCAGCGAGATCGATCTTGATCTGCAAAATGGCCCAAGTGACCGGCGTGACGCTGCTAGTGTGGCGATGATTGAGCGGATCCGTGCTTTGCGGGCCTAGCCGAACATGACTTTCGCAGCTGCAGCCTTTACCGGCAACGTCTCAATCCCCGCATCCTTAAGGGTTGTGATGACATCCTCAAGATTCTGCGGGGTGCAGCCATAGTCGGATGGGTCCGGCCCCACATCGTGGGTGAAGAAGATAATCCAAGCGTTGCGCTCTTTGGCCTCGGCCACAAGATCGCGGACACGCTCCTTGCTATATTGTCGCTTTTCAATGCCAATCGCTCGCAACTCACCGAAGTCGACCAGACCAGAGTTTAGGCCCCGATAAACGCCGCGGCAGGTGAAGAAGTGCCGCGCATAATAGGCCTTTGCCGCTAGGCTTACAGAGCCATATGGGTAGGCAAAGCTCGTCATGATAACATCGCCTAGCTCCGCCCGAATGAAGTCGGAGTTCGCTTCGCGATCTTGGTCGCGATCCGCAATCGTAAGTTTGGTTACTTGTGGATGGGCAAAGGAGTGACACGCAATTTCATGACCGGCTTTGTAAATCGCCAATAGGTCGGAGACTTCGTGTTGCGGCCGATTTTCAAAACTCTTGCCAGTATTGCCGCCGCATACGTAGAACGTGCCACTCATTTCAGCGCGCTCGAGGATCGGAGCTCCAACCCGGGCTGCCGAGTGAGGGATGTCGTCAAAGCTGATGGAAGCAACTGCTTGGGTCAGTCGCGACCGCACAGGATTGAGCGGTATTGTTCGCGTGATCCCGGCCATAATTTGATCGAAAGTCCCGTAAGCCATCGACTAGTCACCCTTTTCCGAAGCGGAGGCATTGAAGTCAATGCGAACAATATCTTGTCCCTCAAAGGAGAGTTCGAGGTTCCGGCTCAGCGTCCCTGTTTGATCAGAACTCATGGACAAAGCAAAACCAAGCCCTTCGAGCATTTCCAGAGCTGGGCCGTTGCGGGCAGCCTTTTGGTACGACATGGTCATTCCTTCTGCACCAGCAGCTTTAGAGCGTGATGCCAGCCAAGCAAAGAAGGCCGCTTCCACGCGCTTGCGTTGCACGCGGCAGCTCATGAAGAAATCGCGGATGTGTCCAGTCTGCGGGGTGCCATAAGCAAAGCCGATTAGGCCGTAATCGCCAAAGCGGTCGCTACAGCGCAGCGTCCAAGCCTCAGCCCCGTTCGAGTCTGATAGCATGGCGGCAACGTCGTCGCGGCTATAGCGGGTTGCGGCAATATTGAGTTGGTTTGTCCGCTGCGACAATTCATAGACCCGCTCGGCATCCTCTGGCGACAAGCGGGCCACGCTTAAAACGAGATCGCAACCGCGCAGGAACTGGTCCATATCGCCAGCAGCAGACTCGGCCGCCAGAGCGCGCGCAGCCTCCACCGCATAAAGCGCGCGCCGGCCTCGGCTTTCGGGCGTCACAGGCACGTCAAATTGTGGGCGCTCCAGCAAGGTAAGCGCTTCGGTATCAGCCAGTACAGTCACTGACGGATGGGCTTCACCAACTTCCCCGCGTTCAAAAGGCTGGTCGTCGATGAAGACAAAGGAGTCGATCCCGAGATTGAGCGTCTCTGCAATCCGAGACAAGGCCGCACTTTTCGGCCCCCAACTGATTTGCGGGGCGAGCAGGAAGTCGAGGAGCCCGTGATAGGCGAGGGCAGCGACGGCCTCGTCATGATTATTCTTGCTGGCGACCGATTGCAGAATGCCACGGGCGTCGAGCGCTTCGATCATCTCGCGGATGCCGGGCTTCACGATCACGCCCTCTGGCCCATCTTCGAGCAAGATGCCGTCCCAGATCGTATGGTCGAGGTCCCAGACGACGACTTTGGCTTTGGTGGCTGGCATGTTTGACGTAGATGGAAGTGTCACCGCCTGTGTCCAAGTCACAAAGTCACATAGGCCCAAAAGGACCTCAAGACCCTCTGCCTCCCCGACCGGCTCAATCTGGACCAGATAGCCTTGGGAGAGGTCGATCGTGCGCGCAATGTCTGTGACCGGGATTGAGACCCGGGTCCAGTCTGCGTTCAATGAGAACTGGCTTTGGAACAGGGCGGGATTGGTTTTGTCGACGGGCACTAATGTAAGCGTGAAGGAGATCGACTTGGCAGAAAGCGCTGCCCCTTCGATCAGAAAAGCATCGAACGAGCCATGCACGCCTCGACTCGTCTCGATATGGCCTGCAGTGCGTTGACGCGCTTCCCGACGCGCCAAAAAGGCCAGACCTAAACCCAGGGCGGGCTGTGCGTATTGTTCTTCGGCGGCGGCTTCTTGTTTACTCATCGGACGGACAGGTCCTCGCCCCTCCAGCTTCCCCCAGCGGCGAAAGGCGATCCGGGTCAAAGGGGTCCTGTCAGAAGTCCCGTTGTCGATGGTTTCGATGCCTCTCGCAAAGCGGCGGCAATGGCCATCTAGGCGTGGGGTATAAAAGCTGCAGGCGGTATAGCAGGAGGGGGCGGCGCATTCAGAACAATGTTCGCCCCAAACGATCATGCTGCGGTTTTGGATGAGGTCGTAGGTGGCGGCGCGTGCATCGGCCATGGCTGCAGGCAGCCGCATCTGGGCCTGCGCATTTTCCAACGCCACCGTCTCTTTCATCGCCAAACCCCTTTAGTGGTCGTCTAGCATCAGGGCCTTAAAAAACCATTTTCCACGTTGGTTCTGCACTGTCTGCAACAGGGCATGCATTTCGACTTCACTTGTGCTAAGGAAGACTTCAAATTTCTGAAAGGCCAACACCCTGTCGTCCGAACTAAGTGATACTCAAAACCCTGATCTGAAAGACATCATCCTCGCATCTTTGGATGACGACCAAGCAGAAGATGTGCTGTGCATTGATTTAACAGGCAAAAGCTCCATCGCAGACGCGATTATCGTCGCCTCTGGCCGCTCGCAGCGCCACGTCGCCGCGATTGCAGACCATATTGTGCGCAAGTTAAAAGATGCGGGCGTTGGTAAGGCGCGGGTTGAGGGGTTGCCCAATGCTGATTGGGTCTTGATTGATGCTGGCGATATTGTCGCCCATATCTTCCGGCCAGAAGTGCGCGCCTTTTATGCGATTGAACGCATCTGGACCGGGGAAACCCGTCACGCGGCAGGTGCTGCTTGAATGTGACTTTGGCTGCCATCGGGCGGCTTAAGGCGCAAGAACCTGAACAAGTCATGACCTTGGACTGGCTCGGCCGTGCTGACGCCATGGGCAAGCCATTGGGCATCAAATCGGTCCGTTTAGCGGAAATTGACCCGCGTTTGCGGGAGCCCGATCGTGACAAAGAGGCCGCTGCCCTTTTGGCCGCGATTGAGACCGGAAGTTTCATTATCGCATTGGATGAACGCGGCGAAGCGCCTGGTTCGGTAGGTTTTGCCAACCGACTGGCAAGCCTGCGAGACCAAGGCCAAAGGCACATTGTCCTAGCGATTGGCGGCCCAGATGGGCACGGCCAAGCCTTGACCCAAGCAGCCTCGATGAAGCTAGCCTTTGGCTCTTGGACTTGGCCGCACAAGCTGGTGCGCGCCATGGCGGCAGAGCAACTCTATCGCACTGTCTCCATCCTTGCAGGCACGCCCTATCATCGGGTTTAGAACGGTTAGGCCCGCCTGTAACAGCGAGATGACCGCAGCCCCAAATCTAGTTATCCTTGGGGCTATGCGCAGATTTCGAGCGATCCTTCTGTTGTGTGTGACGCTGGGCGCAGCCATGCCGGTCTACGGCCAAAGTTCTGCCGAACAGGAACTCAAGCGCCTCGAAGCCGAACGCCAGCGACGCGAAGAGCGTGTTGGCACGCTCGTCGATGATGCTAATCGTGTTGCAGGTGATGCAGAAGCTCTTCGAAAAAAGCTCGTTGCCGCTGCCGAAGACCGGGATCGTCTCGAGCGCGAGGTGGAACGCTCAGAAGTCCGCTTGATTCAGATGCGCGCTCAAGAAAAGCAATTGAATACAAAGCTGGACAGCAATCGCGATGCCTTGGAAGATGTCGTCATTGCCTTGATCGCGATGGAGCGCGACCGCCCGCCGGCGCTGGCAGTCCGGCCAAAAAATGCGGCTGAAGCCGCGCGCGTGGCCATTTTGATGGGAGAAATTGCCCCTCTTCTCGATGATCGCGCGAAACAGGCTGCGGCTGATATTGCTAGGCTCCAGAGCCTGCGTGAATCGATTTTGATGCAAAATACCAGCTATCGGGACAGCAACACCCGCCTGATGATTGCGCGGCAGACGATTGGCTCCCTGATCCAAGAAAGGCGCATGGTCCAGGCCCGTATCATGCGTGATGCGGAGACAGAGAGAACGCGGATTTCCGAGATTGTGCGGCGTGCCAATGACTTACGCGACTTGGTGGTCCGGCTAGGTGGCTCTGTCCCGGGGCTTGACCCACAGCAGCAACAAGACGGATCTGACTTCGCGCGCGGCTTTGACCGCGCCATGGGCACTGTGGCCTATCCAGCCTATGGCCAAGTCGTGACAGGGTTTGGGGCAGCACTGGACAGTGGGGGGCGATCTGAAGGGATCACCATTCGAACCCGCCGTTCAGCGCAAGTTGTTTCCCCCTATGATGGAGAAGTCGAGTTTGCTGGTCCTTTCCGCTCTTATGGTCGGGTGATGATTTTAAATGTCGGCAACGGCTACCACATTGTTTTAGCAGGCATGGCGACGATTTATGCCGAGGCCGGTCAGGAAGTTCTGGCGGGGGAGCCGATTGGCGAAATGGCAACAGACAGTCGCATTATGCCCGATCTTTATATGGAAGTGCGCAAACAAAGCACGCCGCAAAACCCCAATTTGTGGCTTAAGCGGCCTAACGGCACCTAGGCCTGACCGATCATCCCAGTCCGACTGTAGATTAAATCACCGCAATCAACTGTGGTAGGTGGTGCTTAACCACTTTGCTTGGATTATATAGAGTGTGCAAGTTTCTTGATGTACCTATGGCCTTAGCCACTTGGAGTAGCCGCTTATGACAGATTCCCAAAAGACGCAGCGCTGGTGGATTGCGCCAGTCTTGGCAGGGACATTGGGACTGGGCGCTGCTTTAGGCGCGACGGCGGTGGCGTGGTCTGCTGGCGGTCGCCCAGACACGGCCGCACCAGCGGCCAAGGGTGAAGATACGCTCCGCCAATTAGAAATTTTTGCCGATGTGATGGCGCGCGTCCGCACAGATTATGTCGTGCCAACCAAGGACGACAAATTGGTCGCAGCAGCCATTGATGGCATGCTGCAATCGCTAGACCCACACTCCAGCTTTCTTGATGCCGAAGCGTTCAACAATATGCAGGTATCGACTAAGGGCGAATATGGCGGCATTGGTATTGAAGTGACCAGTGAAGACGGCGCGGTCAAAGTAATCTCGCCCATGGACGATAGCCCAGCGGTGCGGGCTGGCATTAAGGCGGGCGACAAACTGATTGCTGTCGATGGCGTTTCTATTCTAGGCTTGCCCTTGGATGAAGCCGTCAAGAAGATGCGCGGCCCTGTTGGAACGTCAATCGACATCACGGTCGCACGCGAGAGCCAAGAACCTTTTGTCGCCAAAGTCATGCGCGAGACCATTGTGCTGAAGCCTGTGACCAGCAAAATTGAAGGTGATTACGCCTATATCCGCATTTCTACCTTTGTGAATGAACGCACATCTGAAGGGCTCAACAAAGCGATTGATGATGTTCAACGCCAATTGGGTGGCCGCTTAAAGGGCATTGTACTTGATTTGCGGAACAATGGCGGTGGTTTGTTGGATCAAGCTATTGAAGTGACCGATATCTTCATGGATCGCGGCGAAGTGGTCTCTACCCGTGGTCGCCGCGCAGACGACATCCAACGCTATTATGGCACGCCGGGTGAGCGTTTGGCCGGTGTGCCGATGGTGGTCTTGATCAATGAGGGCTCAGCCTCGGCGTCGGAGATTGTGGCTGGCGCGCTGCAAGATCGTGGCCGCGCCACGATTGTCGGCATGGCTTCGTTCGGCAAGGGCTCTGTTCAGACAGTCATCCCATTGCGCAATGGTCGGGATGGTGCGCTGCGCCTGACGACGTCGAAATATTACACACCAGCCGGTCGCTCGATCCAAGGTGCCGGGATTGAGCCCGATATTGAGATCGGTGCCGTGCGCATCACAGAAGAGCAGTTGAAGGAACGGAAGGCGCTCTTCCAAGGTGAGGAAGATCTGCCCCACGCGCTCGACAATGAAAGCGGCGTGAAGCGCAAGCCTCCACATATGCCTGCGGAAATGCCGCCGGTTGGCTGGAAGGAGACCGAAGATTACCAGCTGAAGCGTGCCTATGAATTGCTGGCCGCGGGTCTTCCAAAGCGCGCGCCTACTGTCACCACGCGTCGGGCTGAGAACAAGCCAGCCGAGGGTACAAGGTCGCCTGTATCTGGGGCCCCGGTTACGCCAAACTAAGGGCAGGTGGTCACATGGTGGCACGGGTCGCCCAGTTAAGCCTGCCATCTGGACGCAGCATTGAAGCCTGCTTTACCGGCCGTCGTGGGTCCAAGCGCTTGACCATGCGCGTCGACCCGATCAAACGGCGTGTGGTGGTCAGTGGCCCCTTGCGCGTTTCTCAGAAACAGGCCTTAGGATTTGTGCAGGAGAATGCGGCTTGGATTGAAGCGCGCTTGGATGCTTTGCCCGCGCCCGCGCCCTTTATCGAAGGGGCTGAGATCCTGTTTCGAGGTCGTCCCACGCTCTTGTTGCGCGTACCCGGACGCGGTGCTCCCGTTTTTCAAGATGGGGTTGAGCCGCGCTTAGTGATTGCAGCGACGCCAGCTCGCTTTAGTGCTCGCGTCGCTGTTGCCCTTAAAGCTTTCGCTCAATCCGATGCCGTGAATTACGCAGACGGTTTTGCCCCCCGCCTTGGCAAGGAAGCGACGTCAATCGCCCTGCGTGACACGCGCTCTCGGTGGGGGTCCTGTACGTCGCGCGGAGACATCATGCTGTCGTGGCGCTTGATTGGTGCCCCGCCGAAAGTATTCGAATATGTCGTCGCCCATGAGATGGCGCATTTGCTGGAACTCAATCATTCCCCAGCCTTCTGGGCCCATGTGGGGCGCTTGATGCCCGACTGGAAGCCAGCGCGCGCTTGGCTGAAAAGCCAAGGCGGCCAGCTTCAAGCTTTGGGTTGTTGAGCGCGTTTTGATCCACTTGGATCAAAGTTGCGCTCAAATCTAGAATTGGAGCAACAGCTTATCCGATCTATCTGGTAGAGATAGATCGGGCGTTGCTTCGGCGCGTTTTGATCCACTTGGATCAAAGTTGCGCTCAAATCTAGAATTGGAGCAACAGCTTATCCGGTCTATCTGGTAGAGATAGATCGGGCGTTGCTCAGCCGAATTCAGCCGCTGCCGACAGTACCCGATAGGGTGGACGGCCAAGGGCGGCAAAGCCAATCGCTACACCTGCCAGCGCGAAGACCGTAACCGCACCGCCGACGATGGAACCAACCAATCCCACGTTCAGCAACCAATCGGCTTCCAGCACGGTGGTGACAATCGCATAAGCGGCCCCAAGGCCAAGGCCTGCGCCAATAAGCGCCGCAATCAAACCGGCACAGGCCTGCTCAATCGCCATCGCCCCCACAATGCGGGCACGACTGGCCCCAAGGCTTTTCAGAATCGCGGCTTCATAAAGCCGTCTGCGGCTACCCGCTGCTAAGGCCCCTGCAACGGCAGCAGCGCCTGCAGCTAAGGCGACAGCGGCAATAGCTTGAATGGCAATGGCGAGGCTTTCAAACAAATCACCGGCTGCCGCCAAAGCATCGCGCACGCGCACAATCCCGACAGCAGGAAAGTCCTTTGCTAAAGCTTTGGTCATTTCCACCTCTTCGGCGGGTGTCAGGCGGGCAATCGCGAAATGGCGGAATTGTGCGCCTTCAAAGGCACCGGGGGCGAAGACGACGGCAAAGTTCGCGCCAAAGCCGCCCCAATCTACTTTCCGTAGGTTCTCGACCTTGGCCTCAATCTCCCGGCCAGACACCAGAATGCCCAGCGTATCGCCGACCTTAGCCCCAAGACCTTCTGCGGCTTCGGCTTCAAGGCTGATTTTGGCCTCAAATGGGTCGTTCCAATCCTCTGGCCACCATGTGCCCGCAGTAAGCTTTGCGCCTTCCGGCTGTTTGGCCTGCCAAGTTGAGCCAATTTCTTGTTCGACAAACCAACGCTCAGACGGTTTGACCTTCTCAACATCGATCTCTTGCCCATTCAGCGAGGTAACCCGGATCGTCATCACGGGCGTGCGTGCATAATCTTCTGGCTTGAGACGGGGGACCGTCGCTTTGACCAATGCATCAAAAGCCAGCGCCTTCAGATCAGGGATTTCGGTATAAGCCACACTGGGGGCTTTGGCTGGTGCGGTATCGCGTACTTGAGCGACGAGATTAGACTGGATTTGACCTAGTGCCACCAAAAGGGCGAGGCCTAAGCCTAAAGCGGGTGCAGCAGCGGGTGCAAGTGAGCCTGGACCACCCAGCGCCGCAAGCCCCAACCCCCAAGCGCCACCGGGGCGGGGTGCACGATGGGCGATAATTTGCGCGGCTTTGCCCAATCCGTAAAACGCCAACCAGCCAAGTCCAGCCCCAATCGCCAGCAAAATCGCCATCACGGGGTCTGGGCTCGTCAGCGCAAAGAGACCGGCCAGCGCGACAAGGCCGACCATAGCTGCAATGCGCTCTGCCAAGGGCGTCGGGCTATCGCCGCCGCCACCGCGCAGCAGATGGGAAGGCGGGGTTGCGCGCGCGGCACCTAAGGGTGGCGCGGCGAAAGCAAACGCGCATAAAAGCCCAATCCCCGCCGCAGAGGCGAGGGGCTTTGGAAACAAGGTCAGTTCGATCGGGATCGGCAACGCGCTGCCATAGGCCCACGAGGTCAAGAAAGGGGCTGCCCCGCCAATCACGACCCCTAAAAGCGCGCCCAGAAGCGCCAAGCACAAGATTTGTAAGCCGTAGGCCAGACGTACATCGCCACCTGACGCACCCATTGCTTTTAGGATGGCAATGGAGCCGCGCCGCGTTTGTAAATGTCCACGGACAGCGCCCGCAACCCCTAGGCCCCCGGCCAGCAAGGCGGCAAAGCCTACACAGGATAAGAAGAGTTCCACCCGGTCGAGTGCGCGATCAAAGCCTTCGGCCGAGCGTGCTTTGTCGCGCAAGGACGCTTTATCATTTGGAAAAGCTTGATCAAAGGCGGCCTTGGTGGCGGGCGCTGAACCCGCATCCTTCAATTTCACGCGGAGCGCGGAGGAAAAGAGCGCGCCCGGTTGAGCCAGATTAAGGGGCTTTAGCGCTGCCGTTGACACCATCAGGCGCGGCGAAAAGGCAAAGCCACGACCCAGAGCATCTGGCTCTTTCAACAGAACTGCGCGGATTTGTACCGTGCCATAGGGCAAAGCGATCTGGTCACCGACCTTTAGCTTGAAGGCATCGAGCAATGCCTGTTCAGCAACCGCACCCCACACGCCATCCTTCTCGGCCAACAGGTCTTGCAAGGGCTGTTGTGGGGCTAGGGTGACACTCCCTTCAAGCGGGTGGACTTGATCTACCGCGCGCAATTGGATTAGGCGACGAATGTCACCAGATGTGCCCATCGTATTGCTGTCGATAGCAAGGGACGTAGCGCCCCGTTGCTTAAAGAAGGCCAGTTGTTCTGGACTTGGCGTGCGCTGGCGAAGGTTCAGGACAAAATCGCCACCCAAGATGCGCCTTTGTTCTGCGTCCAAGCCGGACCGAAAGGCCTGCGCCATGCTCCCTGCGGCGGCAATGGCAGCAACGCCAATCGCGAGGCAGACCAGAAATAGGCGGAAGCCTTTAATGCCGCTGCGAAGCTCCGCCACCGCAATGTTGAACGCATAGGACCAGCGCGTCACGAAGCGACCTTCCCATCTTCCAAGCGCACAATCCGGTCGCAGGCGGCGGCCAAGCTGGCTTCATGCGTGACCAACACCAGAGCCGCGCCTTGGCTGCGGGCGGCATCAAACAACAGATCGCGTACCGATTGCCCGGCCGCTTGATCGAGATTGCCGGTTGGCTCGTCGGCAAAGATGAGTTTCGGCTGAATGACGGTCGCGCGCGCTACGGCGACGCGCTGTTGCTCTCCACCGGAAAGCTGGCTTGGATAATGTTTAAGCCGGTGGCTTAGGCCAACTTTTTCAAGCGCGGCAGCAGCGGCCTCGCGAGCGACCTTGCCGGTTGAAATGTCAGCAGTTTCAAGCGCGGTGGCAACATTTTCCAGCGCCGTCATATTGGGAAGAAGGTGAAAGGCTTGAAACACAATGCCAATCCGCCCACGCCGAACAGCGGCCAATTGATCTTCATTGAGACCTACAAGTTCGGTGCCCAAAAGCTTGACCGAGCCGCCACTCGCGGGTTCCAGCCCAGTGGAGACCGCCAAGAGGCTGGACTTGCCAGAACCTGATCGGCCCGTAATCGCCACGATCTCGCCCGCCCTGATCTCACCATCTATCCCTTTGAGGATATGGACCGGGCCATCCGCGCCGGGGAGGGACAAGGTTACATTGTGAAGCGAGAGGACAATTTGGTTTTGGGTCATAGACTGCACATAATCTTGAAAGGGGCTGTCGCAATGGGTGCGATAGCTTAAATAAGCGTCATGCTGCACTTGCCCCTTATTTTCACCACCCGTCGAGCCTTTGTGACCGGTAGCGCTGCAGTGGCGCTAGCTGGCCACGATGCTACCGCGCAAACAGGCAAAGCGGCGCGGCCTAAGCCCTTTACGATTGTCGCCTTTGGCGATTCCTTGACGGCCGGCCTTGGCGTGAAGCGCAGTGAAGCTTTTCCGGCCCGGCTCGAAGCCCGCTTAAAGGCGGCCGGTTATGATCTGCGTATCGCCAATGCCGGTCTGTCAGGTGACACGACCGCAGGGGCCTTGGCGCGATTTGATTTTGCCGTGCCGCGTGGCACCGATGCCGTGTTGCTCGCTATTGGGGCCAACGACATGTTGCAAGGGCGCAGCCCGGAAGATGCCAAGACAAACATTGATGCCATGATCGCCCGGGCCAAGGCCCGGGGCCTAAAGGTCGCATTATTAGGCATGCGAGCGCCCAGCAATTGGGGCGCAGATTACCGGGCGCGCTTTGACGCCATCTACCCAAGCCTTGCCCGCAAACATAAGATCGCGCTGGACCCCTTTGTGCTAGAAGGCGTGGCCCTCAACCCTGCGCTCAACCAAGCGGATGGGATCCATCCAAACCCGGTAGGTGCCGACCGGATTGCCGCCCGCCTCGTGCCCTTTGTGGCAAAATCATTTGGTCTAAAGTCCAAGCGCCCCTAAACCCTGCTCGCCGTCATAAGGAACTCAGCCATGATCATGAAACCGCTCGGCCGCACTGGCCTGTCCGTCCCGCTGATTTGCCTCGGCACCATGACCTATGGCGAGCAAAACACTGAAGCCGAAGGCCATGCGCAGATGGACTATGCCTTTGAGCGCGGCATCAATTTCTTTGACACGGCAGAGCTTTACGCCATTCCGCCCCGCCCTGAAACATCTGGGGCGACCGAGCGCATCATCGGCACATGGATGAAGGCACGCGGCACGCGCGATAGGATTTTCTTGGCGTCCAAAGTGGCTGGCCGGTCACCGATGAATTGGTTCCGCGACTCGGGCGAGGGCTCCCGCGTCAATAAGGCCAATATTGATGAGGCGATTGAAAAGAGCCTCAAGCGCCTTCAGACCGACTATCTCGACCTCTATCAAATCCATTGGCCCGACCGCCGCGTCAATATGTTCGGCGGTTGGGGCTATCGCGATTACAAGGATGACTATACCGCGTTTGAAGACGTGCTGGCCGCTTTAGACCCTTGGGTCCAGAAGGGTGCGATCCGGCACATTGGCGTGTCGAACGAGACTGCTTGGGGCGTAATGCGCTTTGTCGAAGAGGCAGAGCGCAATGGCCTGCCGCGCATCGCGACGATCCAAAACGCTTATAACCTTGTCAATCGCACGTTTGAAACCGGCCTTGCCGAAGTCTCGATGCGCGAAAATGTGGGCCTTTTGGCCTATTCGCCATTGGCGCAGGGCTATTTGACTGGCAAATATCTGGGCGGCGCGCGTCCACCCGGGGCCCGCACGACCTTGTTTGAGCGCGGTCAGCGTTATCAGGGGCCAGGGGCAGAGCCTGCAATCAAGTCCTATATGGAACTGGCGGCGGCCCATGACATGACGCCGGTGCAATTGGCTCTCAAGTTCTGCGCCACGCGGGAATTCATGACGTCGGTTATTATCGGAGCCACCACGATGGACCAATTGAGCCACGCGATTGAAGCGTTCGACAAGCCGTGGACGCCAGAGCTTGAAGCTGCCGTCGAGACCCTGCACTCGACCATCCCCAATCCTTGCCCCTAAGTTCAGCCAAGCCGATGCTGCGCCTCTTTGTTGCCTTGCCCTTGCCAGACGCGATTGCGGGAGCCGTGCAGAAAACCCAAAGCGGGCTGGAGCGGGCGTCTTGGAGCAAGCGGGATAATCTGCACATCACCTTGCGCTTTGTGGGCGAGGTGGATGAAGCCCAGGCGACCGACCTCGATTTGGCTTTGGCCGATATCCGCGTCGCGCCGTTTGAATTGGCGCTGCAGGGTTCGGGCTTTTTCGGCAATTCAAAGCCCCATGCGGCGTGGATGGGGGTCGCCCCCAATGAGGAGTTGAACCACTTGCAACGAGCGTGCGAGCGCGCGTGTCGGCAAATTGGCCTCGCCCCGGATACCCGCGCCTATACCCCCCATGTCACCACTTGCTATCTGCAAGATGGCCATAGTTTGGAGGCGGTCATTGCCTATCAAGCCCACCACAATTTGTTCAAGGCGGGGCCTTGGACGGCCGACCGCTTTTACCTTTACGCCAGCCATATCTCGAAAAAAGGCTCTAACCTATATGGGGTTGAGGCGGAATATCCGCTAATTCCTTAAAGATAAGCTCCAATTTGCCAAGGCACAAATTCTTCGTCACCAAGGCCCAAAGCTTCTGACCTCGTTGGCTTGCCAGAGGCGGTTTCAATTAGCGCCTCAAAGATGCGTGCGCCTGCGGCCGCAATGCCTTCACCTGATAGGATGGGCGAACAATCAATGTCCATATCCTCATCCATATGGCGGGCGAGGGCTTGGTTAGAGGCCAGTTTCAAGCAGGGGCTGGGCTTGGAACCGAACACACTGCCGCGCCCGGTGGTAAAGGCGATCAGGTTTGCGCCGGAGGCAATTTGGCCTGTCGCACTGCAGGGATCGTAGCCCGGGCTATCCATGAAAACAAAGCCTTTTTCGGTGATGTTCTGCCCGTAGTGATAGACGCCATTGAGCGGTGTGGAACCACTTTTGGCCACCGCACCCAGCGACTTTTCTAAAATTGTGGTGAGACCACCAGCCTTATTGCCGGGTGAGGGGTTGTTATCCAAGCTTGCACCATGCTTGCCAACATATTCTTCCCACCAAGCCAATCGATCTTTGAGGGATTGGGCCACTTCCGCGTTTTTGGCGCGTTGGAGCAGCAAATATTCCGCGCCATAGATTTCAGGGGTTTCAGACAGGATGGCAGTGCCGCCATGGGCGACCAAAAGGTCGCTTGCAGCGCCCAAGGCGGGGTTAGCCGTCACGCCAGACCAACCGTCTGAGCCCCCGCATTGCAGGCCAAGGGTCAGGGCACTGACAGGGGCGGTTTTGCGGCGGGCTTGATTGGCCTCTTGCACGAGCTCTTGTACCAGCCCGCGTCCATGCTCGATGGCTCTGGCGGTACCGCCAACGTCTTGGATCGTGAAGGTCTGCAGTCTATCTGAGCGGGTGAGGCCCATGTCTTCGACCAAGCGATCTAACTGATTGACCTCACACCCCAGTCCAATGATGACGACGGAATGAAAATTGGCGTGGCGCGCATAGCCCGCCAAGGTGCGCTGTAGGTTATCAACCCCGTCCCCCGTGCTAGCCGTGCCGCAGCCTGTTGTGTGCGTGAAGGCGGCAACGCCATCGACATGAGCAAATTGAGCCATGCGGTCTTCATGGAATTGGGCCGCGATGCGTTTGGCAACCGTGGCTGAGCAATTCACCGACGTCAGGATACCGACGTAGTTGCGCGTCCCAATCTGGCCGTCGGCGCGGTGATAGCCCTCAAACATGCGCGGGGTCAGGACGGTGGGCAGAGCTCTCAAATCACTGCCGATGGCGGCTTCTTGGCTGCTCGCAACAAAACCCAGATTATGGCTGTGAACATGGGAGCCAGCCGCAATCGGCTTAGAGGCTTGGCCTATGATTGCGCCATATTTGACGACGGCAGCCCCTGCCTCCATCCGGCGCAACGCGACTTTGTGACCAGCGGCTATAGGCTCGAGCGCGCGGAGGTCGCCGATGCCTAGCGCATCGCCTGCCGCTAAGGCCGTCAACGCAATGCCGACATCATCGGTTTCGGTTAGGCGTAGGACTTTCATAGCGCAGCCTCTCTCAGGACGAGGGCTTCGACAGTTGCGCGTGCCCCTTGTTGTAGGAGGGGGTCTAGTGCTGCCCCGACCGCATCTACAAAGCGGGGTTCACGCGACAGATTTGGCCCAAAAACGGCCTCGAGCGAACAGAGGCTTGCAGCCTTCTCAAAGCCGGTTTGGCCCTTGTGATAATGCGCCCGCGTTTCAGCCGCCAATGGGTCCTGCACCTCATAGGACTGGCCCTTTTCATCGACGCCCGCTTGCCAGCGCATCCAACCTGCGACGGCGAGCGCGAGGCAGGCAAAGTCTTGACCACGCGACATCCGCTTCTCAATCGTCGCCAACAAGCGTTGCGGCAATTTTTGCGAGCCATCCATGGCGATCTGATAGGTCTTATGCATCAAGGCGGCATTTTTGAAGCGGCGCTTCAGGTCGAAGCGATAGCTTGCGAGATTGAGGCCCGGCGGCGCGGTTAGCGTGCTTTGGGCTTCATCTTGGAGTAGGTCGACAAAGCGTTCAAACGCAGGATTTGCCAAAACTTGGTCGATTGTTTGATAGCCTGCCAAACCGCCAAGATAAGCAAGGGCCGAATGCGCGCCATTTAACAGGCGCAGCTTGGCCATTTCCCATGGCGCGACATCCTGTGTGACCTGCGCGCCAGCTATCTCCCAATTGGGTCGTTCCCCGGCAAAATGATCCTCGATCACCCATTGTGAGAAGGGCTCTGTCTTGACGAGGCCTAAGTCCTGCACACCGAAATCTGCTTCAAACTGGATAAGGTCGTCAGGGGTGGTGGCTGGCACAATGCGGTCGACCATGCTGGCAGGGAAAGCGCCGTGGCGTTCAATCCAATCAGCAAGGGCAGGGCTTTGCGCGCGGGCGAAGTCCAAGACTGCTTGTTTCAACCTTCCGCCATTGTCGGGCAGATTATCGCAGGACAAAGCGGTGAACGGGGTCAGGCCGCGTGCGCGGCGGGCTGCTAAGGCTGCCACCAACAGACCGGGTGCGGTGGTGGGCGCATTTGGTCTCGCGAGATCGGCGACAATGGCCGGGTCGTGCATCTGCAATGCTCCCGTGGCCGGGTCGAGGTGATAGCCCTTTTCAGTAATAGTCAGCGTCACAACATGGACGTCTTTGTCGGCCATGGCCTCGATCAAGGCAGCGGGATTTTGTGGCGCGACTAGGATTTTTCCGATCGCGCCTATGACCCTAGCTTGGCTGTCTGCGCCATCGCGCACCAAACAGGTATAGAGCCCGTCTTGCGGGTTCAGTTGGTCGGCCACCTGCGGACTGCGCAAGCTCGCGCCCACAATGCCCCATCGCAAGTCCCCCGCCAAAAGACACGCCTCACTATAGATGGCCTGATGGGCGCGGTGGAATGCGCCAACCCCCAGATGCACCTGTCCAATACCAACGGCACGACGATCATAGGCGGGCGCTTCTAGGCCCTGTGGGAGATGGGTTTCACAAAGCCGCATCACATCACAGCCGATAGGCCTCTTTAGCCAATCGATAGGCGAGATCATAGGCGATTTCTGCCGCTTCATCGGCTTCTAGTCTATGATCGCACACCAATTGCGCCAGCCAGGCGCAATCCATGCGGCGGGCGACATCGTGACGGGCTGGAATGGACAGGAAAGCGCGCGTGTCATCATTAAAGCCAACGGTGTTGTAAAAACCTGCGGTCTCCGTCGTCATTTCGCGGAACCGCCGCATGCCTTCGGGGCTATCGTGAAACCACCAAGCAGGCCCAAGCTTCAAGGCAGGGTAATGCCCCGCCAGTGGTGCCAGTTCTCGGGCATAGGTGCTCTCATCCAAAGTAAAGACAATGACAGAAAGGCGTGGATCATTGCCATAGCGGTCGAGCAAGGGTTTCAGGTCGCGAACATAATCCGTGCGGGTTGGAATATCGCTGCCTTTATCGCGGCCGAAACGGATAAAGACACCCGCATTATGGTTGCGATAGCTGCCCGGATGGATTTGCATCACAAGGCCATCCTCAACGCTCATCCCCGCCATCTCGACCAGCATGTGGGCGCGGAATGTTTCAGCGTCTTCTGGGGACACGACACCCTTGGTGACCCGGGCGAACAAGGCAATCGCTTCCTCCTCACTCAGCCAAGCTGTTTTCGCTGTTGGATGACCATGATCGGTCGAGGTCGCGCCATGGGCTTTGAAATAGGCCCGGCGATCGCGCAGCGCGGCCAGATAGCCCGCATAGGTCAGGGCATCTTGGCCGGTGATCTCTGACAAGCTGCGCAGATTATCGACAAAGCCTTCATAGTCTGGATCGAGCACAGGGTCCGGGCGGAATGCCGTAATCACGCGACCTTTCCAGCCCGAGCTCGCGATGGTTTGGTGGTGTTCCAAGAGGTCGAGCGGGCTTTCTGTGGTGGCGATGACTTCGATGTTGAAGCGCTCAAACAACGCACGCGGCAGAAAGTCATCTTGGCCGAGCTTCTCGGCAATCACATCGTAATAATGGTCTGCCGTATCTGGACCAAGACGGACCTTCAGGCCAAAGACTTGTGAATAAACCCAGTCGTGCCAGAGGCGCGATGGAGTGCCCCGGAACCGCCAATAATTCTCTGCAAACAAGCGCCAGATTTTGCGCGGGTCCGTCTCGGTCCAGCCGCCATCGGCGCGTGGAACGCCCAGAAGCTCCATCGGGGTGCCCTGACTATAGAGCATGCGAAACACATAATGATCGGGCGTTATGAGAAGCTCTGCCGGATTAGCGAAGGGTGCGTTGGTCGCAAACCAAGACGGATCGGTATGGCCATGCGGGCTAATGATCGGCAGGTCCTTGACCGTCTCATAAAGCGTGCGCGATATTTGGCGCTGGGCTGTATCGGATGAGAACAGGCGGTCAGGATGCAGGCTTAAGGCGGTCGTAGACGGGCGGGGCATAAAGGTCATGGTCAGGTTGCAAGTCCGCGATAAACAAAATGGTGGAATGTCGCGGCACCCGCGCCGCTGACATAAAGGGCAGGCTTGAGGCTCAAGAAGTCGCCATCGGTATTGTGGTGATAGCCTGAGACTTCCATTTGGACTTGGAATTTCGTCCACGTTTTGCCGTCGAGACTATGGTGGATCGTTACGATATGGTGGTCGTTACGGAGGCGCAGGTAAAGGGTTTGGGCAAGCCCGGCTAGTGCCCGCGACCGGCGTTGGCGGCCATAACGGTGCATGACGAGGCCCCGCTCGTCAAAGCCAAGACCGGCATAAAGCCGCTTGGAATAAAAGAGGAGCAGGCCAGCCTCTGCCCCCGGTTCTAAGGTGATCTTGGTCTCTACCTCATAAGCTAAATCGGCCGCGATTATGCCCAAAGGCGAGGCGTTGGTTGGGCTGGTACCCTTTGCGGTTAAGCGTAGGCCTTGGGGTCCAATCTGAAAGCGGCGAGCTTCATCGCGGGCAGGCTCATAAAAGGACCAACGCGTGCCTAAATGATTGCCTGAAAAGTCATCTGACAGCGACTTGCCATGCGGGCTGATGGGGCTTTTGACGGGCTTTGGCAGGGGCTGCGAGAGGTCTCCGCCTGCAGCCAAGGGCCAGCCGTCTTTGCTCCAGCGGACAGGGTCGAGCAGCATTTGCCGACCCAGAGTCCAAAAGCCATTCTCATAACCGTGATAGGCCATCCACCACGATCCATCGGGCACTTGAATCAAGGTGGCATGGCCGCGCGACCACCATTTTTCTTCCGCAGACCAGGTGCGAACGGTCGGGTTGTAGGGGCAGTCTTCCCAGGGGCTGCCTAAGTCCTTCGCCCGCGCGACAATCACCATATGACCCGTTGGCGGGCCAGCGGTGCCGCCTACGGCGGTAATCATATACCAATAATCGCCGCGCTTGGTGATTTTGGGCCCTTCGGGCGAAAAGCTCTCTACCGTCCACTCGTCTGGATAGCGCCACGGGTCATAGATGTGTTCGACCGGGCCAGTGGTTGAAAGGCCATCGGCGGATAATGGAACGCGGTCACCGCCACTTAAGAACAGCCAGCGTTGACCGTTCGTATCGGCAACGTGGTCGGGATCAATATGAGCGGGCAGTTTCAGATCAATCGGCTCGCTCCACGGCCCCTCAATCCGATCAGCATGGATGACATAGATGGAGCGATACTCAGCAGTGCGCGCCGGGATATAGAGGTAAAAGCGGCCTTCATGTTGGGCGAGCGCTGGTGCCCAGACAGAGCCGATGTAGGTTTTGAGCGCTGCGGTGACCGGTGCCCAATTCACCAAGTCCTTCGACTGCCAGATGACAAGGCCCGGATAGGCCTCGAAGCTGGAGAAGGTGAGATAAAAAGTCTCGCCGACGCGGATCAGAGCGGGGTCTGGATGGTCGCCGGGAAATACCGGGTTGAGAAAGCGGCCATTACCTAGGTCAGCACGTCTTTGGGCATCAAAGCCTGTCGCCCATTTTTGCTTGCGCCAAGCGGCACCATGGGGCGAAAGCAGGCCTTCTTTGCGCGGCGCAGCAAAAAGACCTGACGGGGTCACGGCTGAACTGGCAATCAGCCCAAACGTGCCCCCGATCAGGTCCCTGCGGTCCATGTGATTTAGAACTTCATCCGTGCGCCAAAGTAGAATTGGCGGCCCGAATTAGAGACGTCGAACAACAAGTCGTTGGCAACATTGCCTTGCGCCGTGTTGTACGTGATACGGCTGTCTTGGGCCTCATCGGTCAAATTGGTGCCTTCCAGCACGAAGGTGATCTTGTCATTCAGCTTGTAGGAGACTTGCATGTCCAACGAGCTTACGCCTTCCTTGCCCCACAAATCGGCTGATGAACCGGGCAAGAGCTGTGAGATATAGCCGTCACGGTAGGAATAAGACACCCGACCCGACAATGCCTTGCCTTCATAATACAGGGTGGCGTTATAGGAGTTTGGCGACATGCCGATCAGATTATAAGCGGCATAAGTGGTGGTGGTTGCCGTCGAGGAGATCACATAATTGATCGTCGATTCTACCTGTGTGTAGTTCAAGATCATGCCGGTGTTCGACAAGAAGCTTGGCAAGAAGTTGAACGGCTGGTTGACCGAGACTTCAAAGCCCTGCAGCTCACCGCCCGTGGTGTTGATCGGCTGGGTCACCGTATAAGGCGTCGCTGCGCTTTGGCCCGTGCCATCGAGCAGTGAGACGTCATAGCCGGTTTCGCCAAACGGAACCGTCCGCACCAAGGATTGGATCCAGGATTCCAAATCCTTCTTGAACAGGCTCACCGTAAAGAGGGTGTCCTTGGTCGGATACCATTCAAGGCTCATGTCATAGGTATTGGCGCGGATCGGGTCGAGATAAGGGTTGCCGATCGACAAGGTGTTGCTGGTGGTGTTGATCGAACCAGCGGGCGAGAGGCTGAGCCGTCCACCGATTGCGACGTGCCGACATAGCGCACGCCGATATTGCCGCGGACTGGCATGGAGGCCAGTTCGGTCTGGAAGTCGGACTGAATATAAAGCGCAGTATCTTCTTCTTGAGCCGAACGGTTGTTGGCGCGGGCATTGTTATTGGTCTTATTGACCGTGAACTGGCCCCATTGGTTGGTACAGTTACAGTTATAGTCGAACTTAGCCCGGATCTTATCGAGGTCAGGAACCAAATAGGTCAGACCCGCAACCGTAACGCTGCGCGAATAATTGGCCAGATTGCCATTGAGCTCTGTCACAATGCCAGAGCCTGGTGCTGCAGCTTCGTTCGAGGTTAGCTCAGACGTGGTGTAGCGACGCCATTCTTGGGTCTCAAACGAGAAGACCTTAAACGAGCCACCAAACTTGAACCTTACATTGTCGTTCCACTCATATTTGAAGTCCATCGCGCCGGTATTGTAGGTGTTTTCAACCGTTTGTGGGCGCAGGCGGATCAAGGAAGCGTCACCATTGGCGTTGGTTGCAACGGTGGCCGAAGAGGCTGCTGCATATTGCCAATAGCAGGCTTGCGCGATGTTGCAGCCCGTTGCACTGCGGCCAAAGTCGATGACCGGCTTGGTCATGTCCGTCAGGTCGTACTTATAGCCTTGGACATTGTAAGATTCGAATGTGAACGTGGTCTGCTCGGCATTGTCGAGATAGGAGCGCGAGCTACCGATCAAGAGCTTGCCCGAGAACTTGTCATTGAACTGCTGATCAATGGTGAAATTGACTTGGTTGAAGGTGGTCTTCAGTTCGTCAAAACGCATTTCCGTGCGGATATCCACGTCGTTGAAGGCCGCTTTGGTGATCACTTTGCGGCTGTCGATCGTGTAATCATAAATATCGCTCTGCGGCACCCCAGCAGTGTTGCGCGAGAAGGAGATCGGCTCGAGGTTATACTCGATCCGGTCCGCGCTGAACACGGAATGCAAGATGTCCAAGCTGAAGGTGGTGTCTTCGGTTGGGCGATATTGCAACGAACCCGTAACCCCCAAACGCTCTGCGTCGGTCACGAATTGCGAGGTGCGCAGGAAGCGTGGGTAGATCGCTTGGGTCACTGCCAAAGCTTCACCCGTCAAAGTCGGGTTTGTCGCGTTGACTTCGGTGGTGTTGCACACGCGGGTGGTTGCGGTGGTGCAAGGCGTGATCGGCAGGAAGGTCCGGCCGCCGTCCGTGGAATAGGATTGGAGACGACCCGCATTGCCGGCTGAATACGCATTCTGCCAACGACCAGAGTTCGGGCCTTCTTCGAAGTTCTGCTTGGTCGAGTAAGCGACTGAGAACAAGGCCCCTAGCTTGCCATCGGCCCAGCGGTTCGACACCATGAAGGTGCCGCGCTTGCCGACATCTTCCGACAGGTCATTATAGCCCGCTTGCAGCGAGCCGGCCATCGTGAAGCCCTTGTAGTCAAACGGACGAGCCGTCCGCAGATCAACGGTTGCGCCCAGCGAGCCTTCTTCAATCTCAGCCGAGGTCGACTTACGCACTGTCAGCGAGTTGAACAATTCTGACGCAAAGACGTTGAAGTCAAAGCCACGGCCGCGGTTCGCGCCGCCGTCCTTATCTTTACCGCCAGTGGTCGAAATGGCTTCGAGCCCGTTCAAGCGCACGCGGGTGAAGTCTGGGCCTAAGCCCCGTACCGTGATGGTCTTGCCTTCGCCGCCTTCGCGGTCGATGGCGACGCCTGGGATGCGCTGGAGAGATTCGGCCAAGTTGTTGTCTGGGAATTTGCCAATGTCTTCAGCCTTGATTGAGTCGACGATGTCGATCTCCGCGCGCTTGGTCGCGATGGCCGAGCGTAGCGATTCGCGGAATGAGCCGCGTACGATGACGACTTCAACTTCCTTCTCAGTTTCGGTGGCGTTGGCCGTTGCGGATTGCGCGTGAACAAGACCTGCTTGGAGGCTTGCCGCAGCAACACCCATCATCAAAACGGCGGTAAGACGTATCTTCCGTGACATTGTTAACTCCCCTCGAGGCGTTGCCCCTATATCGTCTTTCCGGGTCCGCTGTATCAGCGTACAGAGACCCATCTGACAGTCTTTTGCTACCGGTAGCATTTTCGAAAATGTCACCGGTGTCAATCCTTATTTGACGATGAGATGAAACTTGATTGCAGTGTAGGGGGCCAGCTCAATGCAGATGGGCCTTGCTTGCGGCGCTGCGAGAGGCAAGGCTAACAGGAAAAGACGCATGCAGAGGTTCTTGTGAAACACGAAGGCGACCCCGAAGACGCATTGCCATCGTCCAGCCCGCAAGCTGTGGGTGGGGAAGCCATCCTGCGCGGTAAGGCGACCATTAACGATGTGGCGCGCTTAGCAAAGGTTTCCAAGAAGACGGTCTCGCGGGTCATCAATGAATCGCCTTTTGTGAAGCAGAAGACGCGCGACGCGATTAAGGCCGTCATAGCAGAACTGGGTTTCACACCGGACCCTCAGGCTCGGGCTTTGGCCCGACGGAAAAGTTTTCTGATCGGCCTCGTCTATGATAACCCCAGCCCGCAATATGTCGTATCCATTCAGCGTGGCATTTTAGATGCGCTAGAAGGGACCGATTTTCAATTGGTGCTGCATCCGTGTGATCGGGCTAAGCCCGACCATGTAGCCCGCATTCAGTCCTTCATCCAACAGCACAAGCCCTTTGGCCTGATCTTGCCGCCATCGGTGTCTGAGGATGAGCCCCTAGCGCTGGCTCTGAATGAAGCCGATGTCGATTATGTCCGCATTGCCTCGGTAGAGCTCGATACGCCATCGCGCATGATCCGCACTTTGGACGGGGACGGCGGGGCAGCGGCCGGGCGTCATTTGGCAGAACTTGGTCATCGCCACATCGCCCATATCCACGGGCCGTTAAGCTTCCGCTCTACCCATGAACGCCGGGCGGGTTTTGAGCGGGCGCTCGCCGAAACGGGTCTTGTCCTGCGCCCGGAAATGGCAGTCGAAGGCGGCTACACGTTCGATGGCGGCGTCAGTGCGGCTGAGCAATTATTGGCGCAACCAGAGCCACCCAAAGCCATCTTTGCCGGCAATGATGAAATGGCGACCGGGGCCTATGTCGCCGTGCGCCGGGCAGGCTTTCGAATTCCAGAAGACATTTCCATCGTCGGCTTTGACGATACCCCGATTGCTGGGAGACTATGGCCTGCGCTGACAACGGTGCGGTTGCCGATCCGCGAGATGGGCGCTGCTGCGGCAACCCTGCTGCTACAGACAGCCGAAGGAATGACGGCCAAGAAGTTCATCACCTTCTCACCCGAGATTGTCGTCCGCGGATCGACCGCAGCGCCAAGCGCAAATTAGAGCGTACAAACGCACGCTACCGCTCACAGCGCCACTTGTCAGATGAAATCTTCCTGTATAAGACTTTCTCTTGAATGACACCGGTTACCATGCTGGTGATGAAGCTGGCTTGGGAGGGCCAAAAAGATGTTCGACAAGGTTTATCACGCCACCCATCCAGATATGATGGCCGGGGCCGATAATGACACGCTGCGCGCGCGCTATGTGGTCACGGATATGTTCCAAGCCGATGAAATCCATCTGAATTATTCGCATAATGAGCGGATGGTGGTGGGCGGGGCTATGCCTGTGAATGGGCAAGTTGTGCTGCCACATCAGACAGAGCCAGCTTCGGCTGCAGGCCATCCTTTCCTTGAACGGCGCGAACTGGGCCTCATCAATGTCGGCACTGGTGTTGGAATCGTCCATGTTGACGGTGTGGCGCACGAGATTAAGCCGCGCGATGGCCTCTATGTGCCGATGGGCTCCAAAGATGTGATCTTCGCGTCGCAATCGGCGGATGCACCTGCCAAATATTATCTGGTCTCAACCCCAGCCCATGCCCGCTTTGAGGTCGCTAAAATCTCGATCGAAACAGCTGTCCCGCTGGAGCGCGGTTCGCTGGCGGAATCAAACGAGCGGGTGATCTACCAATATATCGTGCCCGCGACGGTAAAGTCCTGCCAGCTTCTATTGGGTCTAACCCAGCTTAACACCGGCAGTGTCTGGAACACCATGCCGCCACACCTGCATGATCGCCGCTCTGAGGTCTATTTCTACTTTGGCTTAGGCGAGAAGGATCGGGTCTTCCACTTCATGGGTGAAGAAGACAAGATCCGTCACATTGTTATGGAAAATGATGAGGCGGTGATTTCACCACCTTGGTCGATCCACATGGGTTCGGGCACCCGCAATTATTCCTTCATTTGGGCAATGGGCGGGGAAAACCTCGACTACACAGACCTCGCGGTCTGCGACATCTGCCAATTGAAATAAATCGGGGACTAAGATCATGAGCCTTTCCTATTTTAATCTGGCTGGCAAAGTCGCGCTCGTCACGGGTGCCAACACAGGGCTAGGTCAAGGCATTGCTTTGGCCTTGGCTGAAGCGGGTGCGGATATTGCCGCCGCCGGTATCGTCCCTGCGGATGAGACAGGCGCAAAAGTGACAGCCTTAGGCCGTCGCTTCATCAATATTGACGCCAATCTGATGAGCATTGAACCTGTAGACCGCATTGTGGCTGAGACGCTGTCTGGCCTCGGTGGTCTTGACATTTTGGTTAATAATGCGGGGCTTATCCGCCGTCAGGATGCGGTGGATTTCTCGGAGAAAGACTGGGATGATGTGATGAATGTCAACATCAAGTCCGCTTTCTTCATGAGCCAAGCCGCCGGCAAAGTGATGATTGGTCAAGGCAGCGGCAAGATCATCAACATCGCCTCGATGCTGTCCTTCCAAGGCGGCATTCGCGTGCCGTCTTACACCGCTTCCAAAAGCGGGATTGCTGGCATCACCAAGCTTTTGGCGTGTGAGTGGGCTTCCAAAGGTCTGAACATCAATGCCATCGCGCCCGGCTATATGGCGACTGACAATACGGCCCAATTGCGAGCTGATGAAGAGCGTTCTAGCGACATTCTAAAGCGCATTCCTGCGGGTCGTTGGGGAGAGCCTTCTGATCTGGGCGGCACGGCTGTCTTTTTGGCGTCAAAGGCGTCAGACTACCTCAATGGAGCCGTCATCCCCGTCGATGGCGGGTGGCTAGCAAGGTAGTTCGCAATGGCAGGATCAGTCGTTTGTTTCGGGGAATTGCTGATCCGCCTCAGTGGGCCGGGCCATCAACGTCTGTTGCAATCACCCAGCTTAGACGTGGCGATTGGCGGGGCTGAAGCCAATGTCGCGGTGTGCCTAGCGCGCTTTGGTGACAAGGCTTGTATGGCGAGTGTGGTGGCCGACAACGAATTGGGCCAAGCCGCCATTGCCGAAATCCGTAAGCACGGCGTGGATACTGGCCTTGTGCGCCAGACCAAAGGCCGGATGGGGCTTTATTTCTTATCCCATGGCGCGGTTAGCCGCCCATCTGCAGTCCTGTATGACCGCGCTGACAGTGCCTTTGCAAAATCCGCTGCCGATCTGACCCTGCCAGCCGAGGCTTTGGCAGGGGCCGAGTGGCTGCATGTTTCGGGCGTGACACCTGCCGTTGGCCCCGAGGCTTCCAAAGCTGCGCTGGCGCTGGTGGAGGCCGCGACGAAAGCCGGGGTCAAAGTTTCGTTTGACGGCAATTATCGCGCGCAACTTTGGGCGGCTTGGGCTGGCGACGGCCCCGCCATCCTCAAACAAATCTTGTCGCACGCGACCTTGGCGTTCATCAATGAGCGCGATGTTGAGCTGATTTTGGGCGAGCGCTTTGAGAACCGGGAAGCTGCATTGCAACGGGCTTTTGAAGTGTTCCCACGGCTTCAATGGATTGCGGCCACGACGCGCACTTTGGCTTCGGTCACGCATCAAGGCCTGCAAGGGGAAATGGTCAGCCGGACTGAGCGCTATGTCTCGAAAGACCACGAGCTGGCAGGCGTTGTTGATCGCATTGGCGCGGGTGATGCCTTTGCTGCTGGCCTGCTGCATGGCCTTTTGGCGCATCATGAACCCCAAGCTTGTTTAGAATTTGCGGTTGCTTCAGCCGTCATCAAACATTCCATCCCCGGCGACTTCAACTTGACCAATCTTCAGGAAGTCACTGAAGCCATGGCTGGCGGCGGGCTCGATGTCCGCCGGTGAGGCCAGCCCGCTTGGCGGTGCCGCCTCGCGCCGCATGATCTTGGCTGGGGGCCTGATCACAGGATTGGTTCCCCAAGCCCTTTGGGCAGATGAGGCGCAAAGCTTAGTCCAAACGACCTTTGGCCCCGTGCGAGGTCGCAAGCAGGCTGGCTTGCACGTATTCAAGGGCGTCCGATATGGCGCTGACACCGCGACCACGCGCTTTGCGGCCCCTAAGCCACCGGCACCTTGGCAAGAGCCTGTGGAGGCTGTCGATTATGGGCCTGCTAGTCCTCAAGCGGGCAGCGAGCCCAATCAGTCTGAAGACTGTCTGTTTCTAAACATCTGGACCACCAGCCTTGATGCGCGCGCCAAGAAGCCGGTCATGGTCTACGTCCACGGCGGGGCCTATAATACGGGCTCTGGCTCCTCACCCTTGACCGATGGTACCAATCTGGCGAGCGAAGAGGATGTGGTGGTGGTGACGATCAACCACCGCTTGAATGCTTTTGGCTATCTCTATCTAGGTCAACTCATCCCCGAAATCGCGCCAGATAGTGGCAATGCCGGGCAATGGGATCTGGTGCTGGCGCTTCAATGGGTAAAGGCCAATATCGCCCGCTTTGGCGGCGACCCAAGTCGCGTCATGCTGTTTGGGCAATCGGGTGGTGGGGCTAAGATTGCATCACTGATGGCCGCCCCTGCGGCTTCTGGCCTCTTCCATGCGGTCGCGACCATGAGTGGTCAACAAGTAACGGCCTCTGGCCCCTTAAACGCCACAGCGCGGGCAAAGGCGTTTTTGGAGGCTCTAAAAGTTTCACCACAGGAAGTGTTCAATGTTCCGACCGCGCGTTTGATCGAGGCGTTGAATACTTCTGATCCGATCAATTCCACGCAAAAGCTCTATTTCGGTCCCGTGCTGGACCAGCGCCATCTGCCGCGTCACCCGTTTTGGCCAGACGCGCCGCCACGATCGGCACGGATCCCGATGATCCTTGGTAATATGGCGAATGAAACACGCAATTTGATTGGCCGTTCTAACCCGGCCGCCTTTAGCCTGACTTTTGATGCGCTGCCCATCTGGCTGGCCACGCATATGCGCAGCGATATTTCCCCGGCCCATGTGATCGCAACTTATCAAGCCGCTTATCCCGGTATCTCCGCTTCTGACCTATTCTTTGCCGCGACCACGGCCGGGCGCTCTTGGCGCGGGCAAGTGGAAGAGGCTGATGTGCGTGCCCGCCAAGGGGCACCAACTTGGGTGTACCGCTTTGATTTGAAGAGCCCGGAAGATGGCGGCAAGTGGGGGGCGTATCACACCCTCGACATTCCCCACGCCTTCCGCACTTTGGCTGCATCCGGCCCGATGACGGGCACAGGCCCTGAGGCGCGCAAGGTGAGTAGCGAGCTTTCATCAGCCCTTGTCAGTCTGGCCCGCACTGGGTCGCCCCAGTCCAAGCGTCTGCCAGCATGGCCGCGCTATAGTCTTGCGCGGCGTGAGACGATGATCTTCGATACTAGGACGCGGGTGGAGCTTGATCCGCGCGGTGTGGAGCGCGCGCTGTTCCAGAATGTTCCTTTCATTCAATGGGGTAGTTGATGCGGCGAATTGTGTCTTCATTTAGCTTGGCCAGTGCGCTTTTGGCCGCCAATGCCAGCGCGCAAACACCCGCAAATCCATTGCGCGCTTTTCCCGGTGCCGAAGGCTTTGGTGCCTTCACCCAGGGTGGACGCGGCGGGCGCGTGATCAAAGTGACCAATCTCGCAGATGCTGGACCGGGCAGTCTGCGCGCTGCCATTGAGGCTAAGGGTCCGCGCATCATCATCTTTGAAACCGGCGGCACGATTGAACTTCAATCGCCCTTAGTGATCCGTAGCCCGTTCATCACGGTCGCTGGACAAACGGCCCCGGGAGACGGGATCACGCTTAAAGGCCATGCCCTTTTGGTCTCCACCAGTGAAGTGATTGTGCGCTTTATCCGCGTGCGACCGGGCGACATTTCGAAGACCGAAACCGACTCGATTTCGCTCACCGCTGGTCGCAATATCATCATCGACCATTGCTCAGCCTCGTGGTCGACCGATGAGACCTTGTCCGTCTCGCAGCAGCTGACGCAAGGCGAGCGGAAATTGGACCTTGTGACGGTTCAATGGTCGATTGTGTCGGAGTCTTTAGACCAATCGGTTCATTCCAAAGGCGCGCATGGTTACGGTTCGCTCGTGCGCGGGTCGGCAGGCTCCCGCTATAGCTTCCACCATAATTTATGGGCGCATCATCGCGCGCGTCTGCCACGGCCTGGCAATTTCGCAGATGCCAAGCTCGACCCGCAAGGCCCGGTCTTCGACTTCACCAACAACGTGTTTTACAATTGGGGCGGTGATGGCTCTGGCTATAATGTCGATGAGACAGCGATCAGCCGCTATAGCTTCCGCGCCAATTCTTATCGCCAAGGCGCGAACTCAAAATCGGCCTTAGCCTTTGTAGAATCCGCGCCAGGCGCGCAGGCGCATTTTTCCGGCAACTTCATGAATGGCGTTGGCGTGGACACGCAGTCCATTGTACGCCTAAAGCGACCGCTTGACGGCTATTTTTCGGCCACACCGTTTGACCACGGTGACCTCGAGGCTGAGCCTGCTTTACAGGCGGAGGAAAAAGTCTTGGCAAAAGCAGGTGCCTCGCTCGTACGCGACACCGTAGATGCCCGCGTCATTGCAAGCGTGCGTGCGCGGACCGGCCAGATCATCAATTCGCAAGCCGAAGTTGGTGGTTGGCCTGAACTGGCAAAAGGTAGCGTTAGCCCGGACCAAGATGGCGATGGCTTACCCGATGCTTGGGAAATCCAGCACAAGCTCAATCCAAATGATGCGAGCGACGCAGGCCTAGACCCCGATCAAGATGGCATTAGCCATCTTGAGGTCTGGTTGAATTCGCTGGTTCGTTGATTAGGCCACCAAGCCTGGCAGCCACAGCGACAGCTGCGGGAAGATCATCACCAGTGCGAGAACGAAAAGTGTGGCCAGATAGAAGGGCCACATGCCGCGCACGGCTTCCATCACGCTGATTTTTCCAATCGATGCACCTAGGAACAACACCGAACCAACTGGTGGGGTCACCAGACCAATGCCAGCCGACAGGATCAGCACGACACCGAAGTGCACGGGGTCGATATGATAGGCTCTGGCCACGGGTAGGAAGATTGGTGTTGCGATAATAATCAGCGGAGCCAGATCCATAAAGGTCCCCAGCACCAAGAGGCACAGAACCATCAAGGCCAGAACCGTCAGCTTATCATGCGCAATCGCCTGCATAGCCTCAACCGCATGGCTGGGCACTTGCAGATAGGCCATCATCCAGCCAAAGGCGCCAGCCGCGCCAATGACGAACAGGACAGAACCGGTTGTTTTGGCCGCACCCTTAGCTGCGTCCACAAACGCTTTCCAACTAAGGCTGCGATAGACCAAGATCGTGATCAAAACAGCATAGACTACCGCTACTGAAGCGCTCTCAATCGCAGTAAAAATCCCGGCTTTAATCCCAACAAAGATGATCAGTACCAATACCAAAGCAGGCAAAGCGGTGACAAAAGTCGTCAAAAGTACGCGAGCACCGACCTTGCCTTCGGCCTGATAGCCGCGCTTTACAGCCAAGATGTAGGCTGTTGCCATCACGGACAATGCCAGCATTAGGGCCGGAATAATGCCCGCGGAGAAGAGTGCCGTAATCGAAATACCGCCACCGGCAGCGGCGGAATACAGGATCATATTGTGCGACGGAGGTACCAATAGGGCGACCAAGGCTGCCGAGATCGTCACATTGACCGCAAAATCCTTGTCATAGCCCCGCTGGGCCATTTGCGGGATCATGGTGCCGCCAACGGCCGAGATGTCGGCAATGGCAGAACCCGACACACCACCAAACAAGGTGGAGGCAACGACGCTGACTTGGGCGAGGCCACCACGGAACCGGCCGACAAGGGCGCTGGCTAGCGCGATAATCCGCTCGGAGATGCCACCCTTCAGCATCAATTCGCCGGCGAATACAAATAGCGGGATCGCCAGAAGGCCGACATTGGAGATATCCGCTGCTGCCTGTTGGCCAACCACAATCGGAGGGATGCCCACCACAAGGGCTGCGCTGATGGTGGAAATGATCAAGGCAATCGCCACGGGCGCGCCGAGAACCAGAAGAAGGGCGAAGACGAGGAAAAGTGCCGCAAGAGCCATCTGTTTCGTCCTTAGTTTTTCTGACGCGCGATGAGGCGCTCGGCGGCAAACAGCGCCATGATGGTTGCACCAATGGCAAAGGGCACATAGCGAATGCCGGCGGGGATAGGTGCGCCTGCCATGCTGACATCCCAATTATCGAGCGCGAGTGTCATGCCCCAATAGGCCAATAAAAGTGCGACGCCTAAAGTGAGGGCTAGAAGCAACCTGCGGACGAGGGCTTGGATCCCTGCAGGCATGGAATCGAGGATATTCGAGAAGGAAAAGTGAGTGCCTTCACGGACCCCAACGGCGGCTGCCATCATCACGGTCATGCCCATGAAGAAGACCGACAAAGGCTCTGTCCATCCCGGTGAGTTATTCAAGACATAGCGGGCGAAAACTTGCCAAGCCTGAACCAAGGTGATGATCACGAGGCCCGTCAGCGCTACTATTTTGCAGGCATTCGCCAGCCGGTCCAGCAGGCTTTCTTGACCCAAAGGTGCCGTGTTCTGTTCGTTGTCCATATCAAACCATCGCTTTAATCGCCGCATACAGGCGGGCGACATCTGGGTTGTTTAGGCGTTTTGCATTGACGGGGTCGCAGACGGCTTTAAACGTGGCCTTATTGACCTCAACCACTTTGGTGCCGGCTGCGAGCGCTTTGGTGCGAGACTCAGACTCGGTTTTGACCCAAGCTTCGCGCATAACAGGCACCGAGGCCTTGGCGAGTTCGCGCACCAAATCTTGGTCTTTCGCGCTTAGCAGGCCAAAACTCTTAGCCGACATCATCAAAAACTCTGGCGAGTAGGAATGTTGGGTCTGAGACCAATAGTGCGCCACTTCGAGGTGACGGGCTGTCTCAAAAGTTGGCCAGTTATTCTCTGCCCCATCAATTAGTCGGCTCTGCAGCGAAGAATAAACGGCACTGAAGCCCAGAGGTGTAGGGTTTGCCCCCATCGCGCCCACGGCGTCGATAAAGACGTCAGACTGTGGCACGCGGATCTTGAGGCCGTGCAAGTCCTTCGGCGTCTCAATTGGGCGATGGGTGTTGTAGAAACAGCGACCACCCGCGTCATAGGAGGCCAGGCCAATAAGGCCGCGCGCGGCAAAACCATCCAAAATCTCTTGGCCAATTGGACCATCGAGGACGCGGTGCAAATGGTCATCGTTTTGAATGACAAATGGCATCGAAACGACTTGGGTGAGCGGAAAAGCATTGTTGAGCGCCGCTGCATTGGCACGACAAATGTCGATCACGCCGGATTGGGCCAGCGAAATCGTATCATCTTCTCCGCCCAATTGACCGGAGGGATAGCTGCGAATGGACAACCGACCGCCGGTTTCTTTCGACAATGCCTCCCCAAGCCACTTCACAGCGGTGACGGTCGGATAGCCGTCGCGATGCACATCACAAGCGGTCAAAACCCGGCCGGCACTATGGGGCTGACAAGCAGAGACCAGCGGCAAAGCGAGGCCCGCTGTGGCCAAGATCGTGCGACGTGTAACCATCATCCTTGTCCTGAAATTGGAGTTACCACCAAACGGTGGCAGGCAATTTTTCCATCAGGCCCAAAGTCTGCAATCGCATGATCGCCGGGCTTGGCGTCATGAACGCCGGAGACGGCACCTGTTGAGATCAACATGCCACGTTTCATCGGTAGTCCCCGAGATGCAGCACAGTTTAGAGCGAAGACGAGGGACTGCGTGATGCCGCCTGGAAATGCGGTGACAATTCCCGTGCCCACCACATCGTCATTGATGTTCACCTGGCATGTCAGCGTTTCCAGCCGTGCGCGCCAGTTTTGAACGGGCTTCCCGAGGATCAAGCCCCAATTATTGCCGAAGTCTGAGACCACCACCGTCGGGCCAAGGTCGTTAATCGTGGCTAGTGGGCTGCCGGCCACTTCAATCCCGGTCCAAAGCTCACCAACCAAGGCGAGAGCTGAGCTTGCATCATAATCAGTTTTGCCGGGCTCAGCATCGGTTGCAAGCTCAAAGACATATTCGCCCTCGACCGCACAAAAGCCGCCGTCAATCGCTGAGAAGTCCTGTTCTGCTTCGCTTTCGGCCCGCTGCAACGAAGCCGCGAAGATGGGTCCAATCAGGCGGTCTGTACCATGTAGGGCGACCAGATCGCCAAGGATGCGTCCGACTTTCCAGCCGACCAATGCGTCAGGCCAGCTGGCGATGGCGGCGTCTTGAATTAAGTAGGATTCGTCCAGAGCGCGCGGTAAAGGCCCCGGAAAGTCTGACAGCGCAGTCCGACTAAATCGCGCCGCACGAAACGCGCCAGCAACAGCGCTTGCCTGTGTGGCGCTATAGGTCTCTTTCACGGAGTCACTGGTCTGAAACATGTGCGCTATCGTCCTTTGATTTTCATGATTGCGCATTTTGGAAACCGGTGTCAATATGCATGAACAACACAAAATTGACGATCCATATCAAGTTTGGATCACAAAACAGGGGAGACGCGGCATGAACCGCAGACAGTTATTGGGCGCGACTTCAGCGGCAGTTGTGGGTCTGATTGCCAGCCCAAGCATGGCGCAGACCTTAGCCAGCGCTGCGGTAGAGAAGGCGTTTCCGGGTGCTGTTGGCTGGGCCGCAAACACCGTTGGCGGGCGAGGTGGACAAATCCTGCGCGTGACGACGTTGGCGAAGGATGGCCCCGGTTCTTTCAAAGAGGCCGTTGAGACCAAGGGACCCCGAATCATCGTGTTTGAAGTCGGTGGGGTCATTGATCTGGAAGCCACCACCTTGAAAATCACTGAATCCTTCTTGACGATTGCAGGCCAGACCGCACCTTCGCCCGGCATCACCTTCATCCGGGGCGGCTTAGATGTGACCGCTTCCCACGTCATTGTGCGCCACATTCGGGTTCGCGCAGGTGAGGCTGGTAAACCGAAGATGAGTGGGAGTGACTTTGATTCCTTCTCGACCATCGGTGCCCGCAATGTGATCGTCGATCAGTGCAGCATGACCTGGGGTACCGATGAAAATCTGTCGGCATCGGGCCCACGCTTTACAGGCAAAACCCCGGCTGAATGGCGGGCTGGCACCTCGCGTCAGATCACTTATTCCAACAATTTGCTGGCCGAAAGCTTGGCGAATTCGACCCATGCCAAGGGGGAGCATTCGAAGGGCTCACTCATCCATGATAATGCTAATGACATCCTAATCTACCGCAACGTCTATGCCCATAATGTGGAGCGCAATCCCTTGTTCAAGGGTGGCGTGCATGGCGCGATCATCAATAATCTGATCTATAACCCCGGCCATCGTGCCATCCACTACAATCTGATGGCCAATGAATGGGGTGCGCAGCCGTTCCAAAATGGCCGCATGACCGTGATCGGCAATGCGATGCGCGGTGGGCACAATACGATTGCTGGTCTGCCGCTCGTGATGCTGGGGGGGCATGGCGATCTTGATCTCTTCCTGCGCGACAATATTGCCCAAGACATGAATGGCAAAACGCTGCCACAGACGGGCCGCTATACCTCAGGGACGGCGAAGATTAATCCAAGTACCAAACCACTGGACTTGCCTCCGGGCCTCAGGATTGTCCCAGCAGCAGCTTTGGAAGCCGATCTTTTGACCACAGTGGGCGCGCGGCCATGGGACCGTGATGCGCATGATGTACGGATTCTGGCCGACATCGCCGAAGGGCGCGGCAAAGTTATCGATAGTGAAAGCGAGGTCGGTGGTTATCCGGTTCAAAAGCCCACTTATCGCGCCTTTGTGCCCGACGATTGGGACTTGGCGACCATGGAGCCGCGGCGCCCAGATGTATTTGATTCTGGAGCTAAATCACGTGGGACTTAAGGCTTAGGAAAGCCGTGATCCTGCGCCCAATTTAGCACAAGATCAGGCCATAGGGCAAACGGCGTGCCTGCAATCCCACGCAGACCAAAGCCGTGACCACCTTTCTCAAACAGGTGCAGACTGGCCGAGACCTTGCCGCGCCGAGCTGCTTCATAGAGCATCAAGGCGTTTTCAACCGGCACAGCGGGGTCGTCTCCCGCATGGAGAATGAACAAGGGTGGTGAGTCGACCCGAACGGAGGTCTCCAACGAATAGGCTGCAATTGCCGCCGGAGTGGGGGTAAGTCCGATCATATTTTCGCGCGACTTGGGGTGTCTGAAGGGCTCAGTCATGGTCACAACTGGATACATGAGGACTGCTAGATCTGGCTTGGCAGAAAGCCTGTCGACGCTATCCAGCGGCGGCGTGATGGCTTGATCGAACTTGAGCGCGAGGGAGCCTGCAACATGACCGCCTGCGGAAAAGCCCATCGCCATGACTTTGTTGGCGTCAATGCCATCTTGCGCGGCCCGCGAGCGGATCAGGCGCATGGCCCTTTGGGCGTCTTGTAAGGGGGTATCTGGTCCTGCGGCCCAGCCTTGGTGGGGGAGGCGGTAGCGCAGGACGTAGACATGATAGCCTTCTGCGGCAAAGCGTTTAGCGCCCTCATAGCCTTCCTTGTCGACAACAACCCACGAATAGCCACCGCCGGGAATAATCAAAATCGCAGCCCCATTTGGCTCCTTGGGGCGAAAGAGGCTTAGGTTGGGTTTAGCGACTTTATGGGCCGCGCGGTCTATCAGATTGAACGGATTATTCCGAAAAACAATTTCTTCTTTGGGCAGGGGGTTAGGCGCACCCGGGGCTGCGGCGGGCCACAGATCGATCATGGCGTCTGGTTCAATTTGAACAGCACCTGCCTGAGCGCTAGAGGTAGCTGGAACGCCAAGGAGCGCAATAACAAGACAGAAGAAAACAGAAACCAATCGTGCGCGGCGAATTGGGCACCCTATTTCAGTCATCTTATATCCTATCCTTCGATCCTGACCCGGCTTATCCGCTAGATGGAGAAGGCCGAATTCTCTCTGATAAGTACAAATGGGTCAAAGGATGAGAGACAGGCACATCAGCCCGCGACCTTTTGACCGTTTGTGTTGGTTTTCCGCTCTATCTTATTCACTTAGCGCAGGCTTTGCTCTAAAAAGCGTCCCGAGTACAGACTGTTGCGTTTGCCTTACTTTGTTTTGTCCTGCGTGGTAAGGATGAAGGGCGCGTCGTGGTTTCCTTGCTAGACAGCGCGCCCTAGAAAGTAGCTTCCAAACCCCATGTCTTCTTCGGACACTTCTTCACGCAAGCCCTCAGCGAGCCCGATGGGGTCTGCCAGCGGCAAAACCCCGCCCACAGCGGGGACCTTGAGTGAAGGGGAGCGTGATCGCTTTGCCGATCTGATGGAAGCGGTCGCGATCCATAAAGATAAAGCAGCCTATGGTGAGTTGTTCGCTTATTACGGCCCGCGCGTAAAAGCCTATCTCATGCGTCTGGGGGCGGACAATGCGCTCGCGGAAGAATTGGCCCAAGATGTGATGGTCACGGTTTGGCGCAAGGCTGATCTGTTTGATCGCACGCAAGCGTCCGTCTCAACTTGGCTGTTTCGGGTGGCGCGCAACAAGCGCATCGATGCTATCCGCCGCACCACCAAGCCAGAGCTTGATCCCAATGACCCGCTTCTCTTGCCGTCTGCGCCGCCAGCTGCAGATCAATTGATCACAGGTGCCGAGCGCGATCAGCTCGTCCGCGCCGCGATCGTTGATCTGCCAGAAGAACAACGCCAACTCTTGCACCAAGCTTTTTACGACGGCCTCTCGCACCGCGAGATCGCTGAGCAGACTGGCACCCCACTCGGCACCGTCAAGTCCCGACTTCGATTGGCTTTTTTGAAGCTAAGGTCGAAACTGGACAGCCCAGACTGATCGATTGCGGTAAGTCCGCCTTGACGTTAGGAAATGGCAACCAATATCGATTATCTTGGAAACGCGAACGGGCACTTACTCTGCCCCGACACAACAACGTGCCAAGACTTGGAATGGACCTTTTGGGGTTGGGATTAGGGAAGAAAATGATCAGCGCCTATTCTGATGACTTCCTGACCGTGGACCCCTCTCTGCGCCTGTTGGTTGAAACCCAAGCGGCGCTTAAAGGCATCTCCCCTTTCGCGATGGATCTTGGCGATGTGATTGGCGGCGACGCGTTAGAGGCCCAAGCGCCTGTCGACGTGTCTGACGATTTTCTCGCAAGCGTTTTGGCGCGCATTGACGCACTGGAAGACAGCCATGCCCAAGCGCGCGAAGCGGTGCATGCGGCTGGTCGTGCTTTAGACGAACTCTTAGGCCTGCCCCAGCCGCTGCGCGACATCAGCCTAGATTCCGCCGCTCAGGAGGGTTGGACCTTTGCCGGTCCGGGCGTCAAATCCATGGCGTTAGAAACCGGCGGGTCCTTGCGGGCCAAGCTGTTGCGGATTGAGCCCGGCCATGGCGCGCCCCACCATGACCATACTGGCACCGAATATACCTTGGTGGTCTGCGGTGCGTTTGAAGACGGCACCGGCCGGTTTGGCCCCGGCGATCTCTCGATCAAGCAGCCCGGCCAAATGCACCATCCGGTCGCTCTACCGGGCTGCGTTTGCTTGGCGTTGACGGTGGAAGAAGGCGATATCGCTTTGACCGGTGCGCTGGGCATGCTGCAGCGCCTGTTCACCCGCCACTAGACCCCCCAAGACGTCTACCACCGCCGCACCAGCCTCTTGACCCTTGGCTCGGACAGGGCAATGAAGCCTCACGCATCATGTGACCTCCACATGATTGGAAGCATTCTCAGCGGCAGGAGCTCTCATGAGCAGCGAAACGAAAGAAACTGGCTATCCAACCGGAACCCTGATGAAGGGCAAGCGCGGCCTTGTTATGGGCGTGGCCAATGACAAGTCGATCGCTTGGGGTATTGCCAGCCAATTGGCCGCCCAAGGCGCAGAACTGGCCTTTACCTATCAAGGCGAAGCGCTGGAAAAGCGCATGCGGCCTTTGGCTGAAAGCGTTGGCTCTGACCTGATCCTGCCGTGTGATGTCACCGATGATGCAGCCTTGGACACCGTTTTTGCAGCCATCAAGGAAAAATGGGGCGGGCTAGACTTCTTGGTCCACGCCATCGCCTTTTCCGATAAGAATGAGCTCAAAGGCTCGTTTGTGGAAAACACCACGCGCGAAAACTTCCTCCGCACCATGGATATTTCCGCCTTCTCGTGGGTGGCTTGTGCCAAGCGCGCCGCCCCCTTGATGTCGCCCGGCGGCTCGATGATCACCTTGTCCTATTTGGGGGCCGAGCGTGTCTTGCCATCTTACAATGTGATGGGCGTCGCCAAAGCAGCGCTGGAAGCTGCCACCCGCTATATCGCCCGCGACTTGGGCCCCAGCGGCATTCGCGTCAACGCCATCAGCGCCGGGCCGATGCGTACCTTGGCCTTGGCCGGCATCCAAGGCGGCCGTGGCCTCGTCAATACGGGCCGCGAGTGGTCCTTGATGAAGGAAGACACCAGCATGGAAGGCATTGCAGGCTGTGCCTTGTGGCTGTTGTCCGACATCGGCCGCTCCACCACCGCCGAAGTGGTCCATGTCGACGCAGGCTTCCATGTTGTCGGCGTGCCGGATGGGTTGAACGACGGCTAAGCAATCTGGATCGACCCATGATTACCCACAGCGACGATTATTTCATCAAGGGATGTGGTCGTTGTGGGCGATTTGAGACGCCAGACTGTTCGGTCCACCTATGGGGGCAGGGCCTCGCGGCGCTTCGAGAGCTCTGCTTGGAAGCAGGGCTGACCGAGACCGTGAAATGGGGCCACCCCTGCTATCAAGAGGGGGATCGCAATATCGCTCTCTTGGGCGCGCATCGCGATAGCTTTATTCTGACCTTCTCCAATGCCGCGCTCTTAAAGGACCCAGAACAAATCTTAGAGCGCGCTGGCCCCAATACCCAGACGGCCGACCTTGTGCGGTTTAAAGATGTGGCAGAAGTTCAGGCCTTGGCCCCCACGCTGAAAGCCTATTTGGCTGAGGCGATTGGCTATGCCCGGGCAGGCCTTAAGCCTGTCAAATCCCAAGCAGAATTCGACTTACCTGACGAACTGATCGAGGCCCTCGATTCCGATCCAGAGCTAGCACAAGCCTTCCACGATCTGACCCCGGGCCGACAGCGCAGCTATGCCATTGCGCTCAGCTCGTCCCAGAACTCGTCCACCCGTCGAGCGCGGATTGATAAGTTTCGGCCCAAAATCTTGCGTGGTAAGGGGGCTTTGGAGCGGGAGTAGGACCCTCAAAACGCCTTCGTCAGCCCAAACTGAACCTGCCGTGGTGCGCCCGGCAAAATGCCGCGGGAGCGGTCGACGATGAAGCGGGCGTCACCGGCATTTTTGACGGCGATATAGGCCCCCAGTGGCCAGCTTTCTGGGTGGATGTTCAGCGTTAGGTTCCAGATGTCGGCGGCCTTGATCAAGCCGCGTTGCCCGTCTGCTGTCGGGGCGACCGTATTGAGGTCATCGGTAAACATCTCGTCGGTGCGGACATATTCGACTTGGAACTCACCCATCGTGCCGAGGCGATAGCCGAGAGCGGCATTGATCAGCCATTCGGGCGCATAGGGCAGGCGGTTGCCGGTCACCGACCGCGTTGTGTTGCCCGAGACACCCGAGAAACGTGTGCCAACATAGCTGGCGTCGGCCACATGGGTCAGCGCGGCGCGGAAATAGAGGTCATTGCCGCTGGTCATCAGGCCCATATCGGCGAGTGAGCCACGCAATGAAGCCTCAAAGCCTTGGTGTAGCGTCTCACCCGCGCTCGTTAGCGTGGCACCGGCCCCGCCCGCGACAGAGCTTGGGACAATCTGATTGTCAAAGTCCATGCGGAACCAAGTCACATCGACCGCTACGCCCTTGGTAATATCGCCGCGCAGGCCTGCTTCCCAATTGGTGCTGGTCTCGGCATCCAGATTGATGGATGAGCCCGTCGTGTTGTTGATCGCGTCTTCGACGCGCGGTGGGGAGAAGCCCTCATGTACGCCGACATAAGCGGCAAATCTGGGGCTAATCCGGTAGGTGACACCAAGGCCCGGTATCCATTCTTTGACCTGATCCTTGCCGCGCACGGGGCTTGCTGGATTGAGGCGATTGAGCCTTTCAAGATCGATATGCTCATAGCGCAGTCCCGGCGAAATTGTCCAAGCCCCGATGCTGGCCTTGGTGGTGGCAAAGCCCGACCAAGCTTGCAGATAGCGCAAATTATTTTCACGCACGCCGGCATTCACGCTGGTGCCCGGCGTACGGCCTGTTGGGCTGTCGGAATTGATTTGCAGGCGGTTCTGCCGCTCATCGCTGTAGCGGACTCCATATTCGCTCTCGAACCTTATGGCACCCATTTCGCCAGTGTGGCTTAAACGGCTTTCAAGGCCATAGGTGTGATACTCACGTAGACGGCCTTCATTGCCGCAGGTGGTCAAGAGGTTGGCCATGCTGGCGCACGTGGGGTCTGACGCATCATTGGGGCGCTGGGCAGAGTTTGAGGATTGACGCCACCAATCGCGATTGAACCACGAATAAGAGGCTGAGGTCTTCAAGGTGGTTGTGTCATTGATCGACCAAGCCCAGAGGAGGGAAGAGCCCACGCGGACGGCCTCAAATCCGTCATTCAAAAAGGCATTCTGGCGGCGATTGGCCAGATATTCGGCTTGGGTGAGGCCCGAATAGGTAACTTGGCTATCTTCGCCATAGCGGCTGACGCGCAGGGTCAAATCATGATGCTCGCCCAAGCTTTTTTCGAGCTTGAGATAGAGGTCATTGATCTTCAAGGACTGATTATCGCGTACGCCATCGGATTGGGTTGCGTTGGCATGGAAGAGGGCGCGCATGCCCGCGATTGGGCCACCGAGATTGAGGTCAGCCTCCAAATAGCCATCTGAACCCGCCGCCCACGTCGCCTGGCCTTCAAAGGCTTCGGGCGCAGGCGGGGTCACATAATTGATCACACCGCCGACAGTGTTGGGGCCAAACCGGATTTGGCTTGCGCCTTTGAGGATTTCGATCCGGCTATAACGGCGGATGGGTGGGTGATAATAGGTGGCATTGTCGCCATAAGGCGCAAAGCTCAACGGCAGGCCATCTTCTAGGAGTAGGACTTTGCTTGAGCGTGTCGGCGATAGGCCGCGAATACCAATGTTAGGGCGCAGGCCCATGCCTTCTTCATCGCGTGCGAAAACGCCCGGTACTTGGCGCAGGGCTTCATTGACGGACAAGACGCGCGCACGAACCAGATCCGCTTGCTCAATCGTGGCACCGGAGCCTGCAATGTTCCGCAGGCCTTCCTTTTGTCCAATGACAATAATGGTCTCCACCGGCGCACTCTCTTCTGCGGCTGCATAGGCGGGGGTAAAGGCGGCTAGGCTGCCCACGCACAAAGAGGCTGTGAGATAAGAAAATGTGCGGGGCGTCTTGTTATTAGTGATACTCATTCTTAGTTTCATATTGCGAATGATTTGCAAAAACAACTAGGCAAAATCGTAAATTACAGTCATCACTGGCTTTTTCAGGGTTTCCTCTCTATGAACAGAGGCAAGATAGGGGGGTGACAAGTGCCCCATGATCCCACATTTAAGGGGGAGTGTGCCGCGTTGGGTGCTTTACCTCTTTGGTCACAGGAAGCTTTCTTGAAAATGAGCGTGCGACACAAGTGACCTTAAACGTGCCAACCGATAGCTTTGAGGCGGCTACGTCGACGACTCCCACCGAGTTTAAGCCCAAAGATGGCTTGACCGCGCGGCTGTTGACCATTGGCGCGGGCTTTATCCTGTTGACAGAAGCCTTATTTTTCCTGCCAACCATGGCGAGCCTACGCGACGAATGGATCGTTAGTCGTCTCAATACGGCTGAGATTGTCGCTTTGGCCGGAACCGCGCCGGACAGCGATGGTCTGATGGGGGGACGCACGTCTGAACTGGTGCGTGCGGCCGAAATTCAGTCGGTGACGATTGTCCAGAATGATGTCCGTCTCCTAATCATGGGCACCCCGCCGAAAGGCACGATCATTGACGTCGATCCTGAAGCCCAAACCATTGGCCGATCGCTTTCAGGCGTGTTGGAAGCCTATGCCGCGCCTGAAGGCCGATATCTTCGCATCGTTGGCCGACCGCAGACCAATGCGGCGATCAAGCTTGAAGTCATTGTCGCAGAAGCACCTTTAAAAGACTCGCTGATGCGGTCGACTTGGCAGGTATTGTTTGCGTCCTTAGCTTTGTCCTTGACTATTGGAGCGCTGATTTATGCCGCCTTGGCCGATGGCTTTGTGCGGCCAATGCGGCGTTTGACGCGTGCAATTTCTCGCTTCAGCACTGCACCAACCGATGCGAGCCGCGCGCTTGTGCCCTCAGGGCGGTCCGACGAAATTGGCCAAGCCGAAGTTGCTTTTTCTTCCATGCAAGACACCGTGCGGCAGGCCTTCATTCAAAAGGATCGCTTGGCGCAATTGGGCCTTGCCGTCTCCAAAATCTCCCACGATCTGCGGCATTCACTGGGTGCTGCCCAATTGGTCAGCGAGCGCTTGGCTTCGGTAGATGATCCGGTTGTGCGGGCAACTGCGCCCCGGCTTGAACGGGCGTTGCAACGGGCGGTCAATTTAGCCCAATCCACGTTGGCGTTCGGGAAGGCACAAGAACGCCCGCCTGAAACTGAGCTCCTCTATCTGTCTGATGCGTTGGATGACGCGGCAGAAGAAGCTTTGGCAGGCCTGACCGTGCCTTGGCAGCATGATGTTCCAAACGACCTAGAGATCGAAATCGATGGCGAGCATCTGCATCGTATCCTGACCAACCTCATCCGCAACGCTGCTCAAGCTATCGCCCAATCCGGCAAGCCGGGCACGATCCATGCCCATGCGGTCGTCGAAGGGGATAGGATTGACCTGCATGTCGTCGATACAGGGCCCGGTTTGCCTAAACGCGTGCAGGACAATTTGTTCATGCCGTTTGCTGGCAGCGGGCTAACAGGTGGGACAGGGCTTGGTCTCGCCATCGCGCGCGAGCTTGCCCGCCTCAACGGTGGCGATATTGTCTTGGCCTCGACGGGGCTGTCGGGCACCGACTTCATCGTGCAAGTACCGGCGGAAAAGGCCGATCTAGAGGAGAGTGCCGCTTAAGCGCTCTCTGCTTTGGCTTCTTCCCGCTTTTCACGCTCCAGAATTTCCCGGGCTGGACCGCGCGAGATGACCAACGCCATGATGATGCCGAAAATCCCGATCAAGGACGTATAGAAGAAGAAGGCGGTATAACCGGCAGCAAGCGCTTGACCCGATACGCCAAGCTTAGCCCCACCTGCGGCAAAGGCTTCGGCCGGTAAATGGCTGAACCAAGGCTTCATAGCGGCCAACCAGCCTGTCTCAGACGCCTTGGCAGCACCTTCAATCACACGTCCAGAAAGCGCGGTGATGATCTTGCCGGGTAGGGCATAGAGCGAGGAGAACACCGCATATTGCGTGGCGGTAAAGCCCTCTTTGGTGAGCATCGACATATACATGATCAGGCAGGTGCCGGCGAACATGCCCGACAAATTATCGATACCAATCGCGACATAAAGGGCAGGGACATTGGGGCCAGTTAGCGTGATCGCGATGAACGCCAAGTTCGACAAAGGCTGTAAAAAGGCCCCAATCACGAGGCAGCGGAACAGACCAAACTTTAAGACCAGCCAACCGCTTAAGCCTGCGCCAATCGCACTCATGGCTGCACCAAAGAATTTCTGGGCAAACGCAATGGAGTCCTTGGAGAAGCCTGCATCTAAATACATGGTCGAGGTCAAATTCAGGACGAAGTCTGCCATCCGATAGACGCAGATGAACACCAAGATCAGGCTGGCTAGGTCCTTGTAGCGGCTGAAGAAGTCCGCCAGTGGGTCTGCCAAGGCCGCTTTGAAATAAGCGCCAGGGCGGGTCTTTACGCGGGGGATTTGTAGGCAAGCCACCACCACAAGACTAAGGCCGATCAATGCATAGCCTACTTGTTGCCAAACGCCCCAAGGCTTTGCTGCCAGCGCCTCTCTCATGGCCTTTGTGCCGCCATAAAGGTCACCGACCAACCACGCTAAGGGCTCTGCCTTGCCGGCCAACCCCACGGCCAGCACACAGGCTGCCAGTACCATCAGGGCAATGCGGCCAACCCATTCCAAATAATCGACCACGCCCCGATCAGGCACATCGGCGGGGGCGACCCATCGGGGCGCTGGCGCTGTGGTCTCACGCGGGGCCAAGAGCGTTGAGATGATCGCAAGGCCCATAAAGCCCGCCATCGCAAGATAGGCAACTGCCCAGCCTAGCCAGCCATATTGGTCACCATTGAGAGCTTGGGCGACAAAGAGCGGCAGCGCTCCGGCCAACAAAATCGCGACCCGGTAGCCCCATTGATAGGTTGCGGTCAAAACGCCCAAGCGGTTAGCATCACGGGCCACTTCAATGCGCCATGCGTCAATCGCAATATCTTGCGTGGCCCCTGCCAAAGCGATTAGCACAGCAAAGGCCGCAAACGGGATAAAGGCAGCAGTGGCATCGCCTTCTTTCGTGAAGGCTAGTGCAGGGTCATTGGTCGCCATCAACAACAGCCCGACAATGACAATGGCTTGGGTCAATAGCATCCAAGCCCGGCGGCGGCCTAAAGCCTTGTCCAACACAGGGATCGCGACCCGGTCGACCAAGGGTGCCCACAGGAACTTTAGCGCATAGGTGAGCGTGGCAAGCCCCATCAAGCCGATCAGCGCTAGCGACGCCCCGGCTTCACGCAACCAGATGGCTAAAGCCAAGCCCGCTAATTGATTGGGCATGCCGGCTGCAAAGCCAAGACCGAACATGACCAATGAAGGCCGTTCGAAAAAGGCCCCAACGCCTACTTTATCGTCGGCACCAAGTTCTAATTCCGGTTCGTTAGCGGATTTGCCAGCCATGAAGGTCCTCACAAGGATCAGGACCTCAAGAAGCGGTCCCTAATCAGGCGGCGAAAGTGGCCTGTCTGGTGGCATTCGTCCAGCGCTCTAATACAGACGACAACATCGCCGGGTCGAGCGGCTTGGTGATGAAGTCATTCATGCCAGCATTTTTACAAGCACGGCGGTCTTCTTCCATGGCCGCAGCCGTCAAGGCGATGATGGGTGTCTCTAAGAAACGGCCACCCAAGGCGCGGATGGCGCGGGTGGCTTCAAACCCGTCCATAACTGGCATGTGCACATCCATAAGGACCAGATCATAGGGCGCGTCTTGTAAGGCCGCAAAAGCTTCTGCCCCATTGCCAACGGCCACGACATGGCAGCCATTGCGGACCAGAAGCGATTTTGCCAAGAGCGCATTGATTGGATTGTCTTCGGCCAAGAGGACGCGCAACCCAATCGCGATAGGCGTTGTATCCGCGCGCTCGTCATTGGCGACCACAGGCCGCGTATCCACGCCTTCGCCAGCTGCTAAGGCAACCCGTTCGATCAAGGACGCGATGCGCAAAGGCTTAATGAGATAGCCGATTGCACCCTTGGCGCGATAGTCATCAATCAGGTCACGGCGCTCTTGCGGGATCAGCGCCACAACCGGGCTGGCGCATTTGAGCCAAGGGGCTGCGTGCACGGTATCGGTATGGTGATCGAGCAGGATCACACTGGCCTCTTTGGCTTGGCGCGGCGTAGTCACTTGCTTCACCCGTGCGCCTTCATCTTCCAGAGCCAAAGTAAGGGCTTCGACCAAAAGGGTGGACTGGCTTTGGATTGCGATGGTTTTACCCGTCAGGCGCTGGCTGCGTGCAGGGGCGGGGGTGACAGTCTCAAAAGGAATATCAATCCAGAACACACTGCCGCCGCCTTCACGGCTCTTCAGGCTAACCGTGCCCCCCAAAGCCGTGGTCAACTTCTTCACGATGGCAAGACCCAAGCCCGTGCCGCCAAAGCGGCGTGAGTGCGAGGAATCCGCTTGTTGGAATTCTTCAAAGACGCGTTCCATCTTGTCGACCGGAATGCCAATGCCGGTATCTTCCACACTAAAGCGCAGACGGTTGACGCCTGTGGCTTCCAAGCGCAGCAAAACGCCACCGTCTTGGGTGAACTTCACGGCGTTTGAGGCCAAGTTCAAAATGATCTGACGCAGCCGACCATCATCGCCTGCCACTTCGACCGGCACATTTGGGTCAACAACCAGCACGATCTCCAGCGCCTTTTCATGTGCCCGTGGTGAACACAGTTCGGCGACCGATTGCAGCGTCTTGGCCGGATTGAAGACCATGGTCTCTAGCTCAATCTTGCCGCTCTCCAGCTTGGCGTAATCGAGAATATCGTTGAGGAGTGCCAACAAATGTTGGCCAGAATCGGTGACAGCACCAAGCCAAGAGCGCTGGGCGCTCGAGAGTTCACTCATGCCCAACAAGCCCGCCATGCCCAAAATCCCGTTCAAAGGCGTGCGGATTTCGTGGCTGAGGGTGGCAAACAACATGGTCTTGCCGCGCGCCGTCTCGTCGGCATCAGGGCGGAACAAGCCCAATTGACTGCCGTCTTCGCGTTCTTGGATCATCCAACCAAAGCGGGCTTCATACCAAGGAGCAAAGGCACCCAAGGCAACCTGCTCGCCAAATCGTTGCGAAGCCAGGTCATTGGCTTCTAAAACGCGGCCATTTTTGCTGGCAAGAATGGCGCAATCGGGCAAGTCGCTCAAAGCGAAAGTCATGTTTGTCATGCCCTTACCCTAGCAGCGAGGGGTTAAGGAATGGCTGCGTCGACTAAGAATTAAGGCTTCTTCGGCCAAACATAAGGATGGCGGACATAGCCAAAGGCGGGCAGGGCCTCATTGCCGCGCTTGAAATCAAAGAAGGTCGCATTATCCCAATGCGAACCTGTGCCCCAGCGCGTCTTGCACGAGGTTGAGACCCATGCGGGCTCCCAATAGACCACGCCGACACCACCATGGCTAATCACCCCTTGGGTCAGGTCGACCAGATAACGCAATTGGTCATTCGGCGTGGCAGGATACTCCTTGATCAGGGTGTCTGGACCCAGAAGATTTGCAGCTTCATCGGCCCCGTCATTGGTCCAAGGATAGGAGGTTTCAACCACAATTACCTTGGCCTTATAAGTGGCACTCAGGCGCGTGATGGTCGCATTGAGGCCATCTAGGCCTTGTGTCGACCATTTCCGGTAATAGGACAGGCCAATATAATCAAAGTCGGCTACGCCAGCCTCCGCGGCCTTAGCAAACCAGGGCTCTCCATTTTCAGGCTGGGCAATGTGCAGCATGATTTTAGGATTGGTACCTGTGGCCTTGCCGGCGTCGCGCACGGCTTTGATCCCGGCGTTGAACAAAGCGGCATTGCGGACCCAATCGGTGGAGCGGGTCTCCCACTTCCAATCTTTACGGCCCATCATTTCCTTATTGGTTTCGTTGCCGACTTGGACCATGTGCGGCATCAGGCCTTCGCTGGCGAGCTTTGTGAGGGTGTCAAAGGTGAAGTGATAGACGGCAGCGGCTAGGCCTTCTGTAGTTGGAATGTTTTCCCAAGCCTTTGGGATCCATTGCTTGTCGCCATCAGCCCAATCGTCGGAATAGTGAAAGTCCAACAGCACGTTTTGGCCGCTCGCCTTGGCCCGACGCATCGATCGGCGCACATCGTCAAAAGTGCTGTAGGTCGTCCAGTCTGGATTATTCCATAAGCGCAGCCGCACCAGATTATGGCCCGTGTCGGCAAACAATTGATAGGGGTCAACGCGCTTGCCACCTTGGCGATAGACCGCGCCGCAATCTTCCATCTCATTCACATAAGACAGGTCCGCGCCGAAGTAAAAATCGGGGTGATTGGGCTGTTGTGCAGACTCTGCAAAGCCTGTGCGGACGAGCCCGCTGGAAGTTAGAAGTCCAAGCCCGGCGGCCAGCGCCCCTCGCCTAGAAAAAGTCATGCAGCTACTCCTTTGAGCGGCTACATGACCATTCAATGCCGTGGCGTGCAAGGGAACTAAAGCAACGCCCGCTCTATCTGAGTCAGATAGAGCGGATGAGCTGGTGCGCTACCAAAATCAGGCGGCGATCAAGCCATTCTCAAGCGCTGCCTTTTTGATCGCGGCTTGCATTTTTTCAAATGCCCGCACTTCGATCTGACGGATGCGCTCACGGCTGACACCATATTGATCAGCGAGGTCTTCCAGCGTCACGGGGTCATCGCGCAACCGACGCTCGCGGATGATGTGCTGTTCGCGCTCGTTCAAGGTCGACAAGGCTTGGTTCAGCAAGATCATGCGCTCGTCATGCTCTTCGCGCTCAGCATATTCGGTCTCAGCGCTTTCATCGTCCGAAGCTAGCCAATCCTGCCATTCCCCGCCACCATCTTCGCCGACACGGACGTTGAGCGAGGCATCGGGGCCCGACAAGCGACGGTTCATCGAGATGACTTCGTCCTTCGTGACTGCCAATTGGGTCGCGATATAATTCACGTCTTCCGGCTTCAGATCGCCTTCTTCGATCGCCTGCATTTTGGATTTCATGCGGCGGAGATTGAAGAACAGCTTCTTTTGCGCAGCGGTTGTGCCCATTTTGACCAAGGACCATGAGCGCAGCACATATTCCTGAATCGAGGCGCGAATCCACCACATGGCATAGGTTGCCAAGCGGAAGCCCTTTTCAGGGTCGAACTTTTTAACCGCCTGCATCAGGCCGATATTGCCTTCAGAAATCACTTCCGCCACAGGCAGGCCATAGCCGCGATAGCCCATTGCCATCTTCGCCACGAGGCGCAAATGGCTGGTCACCAGCTTTTCGGCCGCACCGGTATCTTCATGCTCACGCCAGCGTTTGGCGAGCATGTATTCCTCGTCCTTGTGCAGCATAGGAAATTTACGGATCTCTGTGAGATACCGCTGAAGGCCCAGTTCTGGCCCAACATTAAGCGCGAGTGCGCGAGTCATATATCCACTCCCCAAAAGAATTACCCTTGTAAGTCGGGCAATAGTAGGAGCGTCGGGGCAGGGATATGGTTCCCGTTCCGGCGTTCGAGACTCCACTTAGGAGTGCGCTTGGGCAAAATAAAGGCCTGTCCTGATGAATGATTGGTAAGGTTTGGTCATGCTTTGGATTAGAAGTCCTGATACGGCATGAAAAAGGGCCCTCTGACGACGTCAGAAGGCCCTATTCTTGGTTCGACTGGGCTTTTTAAGCCGCGCGGGCCAATTGGCGCAGCACGAACTGCATGATGCCGCCCGAGAAATAGTAATCGAGCTCGTTAGCCGTATCGATGCGGCTGATGACGGGTGCAATCACCACCGTGCCATCGGCGCGGCGGATTTCGACTTCCATCTCTTTGCGTGGCGCGATGTCATTGATGCCATAGATGGACACCATTTCATCGCCGACCAGATTAAGGCTGGTCCAAGTTACGCCATCGCGGAACTGGAAGGGCAGAACGCCCATACCAATCAGGTTCGACCGGTGAATACGCTCAAAGCTCTCGGTGACGACCGCCCGGACACCCAAAAGATTGGTGCCTTTAGCTGCCCAGTCGCGTGACGAGCCTGTGCCATATTCCTTGCCTGCAAAGATCACCAGCGGCGTGCCGGCATCCTTATAGAGCATGGCGGCATCATAGATCGGCATGACTTCGCCATCTGGCCAATGCTTGGTGACGCCACCTTCAACACCGGGAACCATTTGGTTCTTGATGCGGATGTTGGCGAAGGTGCCGCGCATCATGACTTCATGGTGCCCACGGCGCGCGCCGTAGGAGTTGAAGTCGATAGCTGAGACGCCATTTTCGGTCAGGAACTTGCCTGCGGGGCTGGATGCTTTGATCGAGCCTGCGGGCGAGATGTGGTCGGTTGTGATGCTGTCGCCAAACAGACCCAAGACGCGGGCGTGCAGAATGTCTTCCACACCCTTTGGCGTCATGGTCATGCCTTCAAAGTAGGGCGGGTTGGCAACATAGGTCGACTTGGCGGGCCAATTATAGGTTTGGCCGCCCGAGACTTGGATCGCCTGCCAATTCACATCGCCCTTGAACACGTCGGCATAGCGACGGGCAAACATCTCTGCCGTCACATACTCGCGCATGATGGCCGAAACTTCGGCAGATGTTGGCCACACGTCCTTTAGATAGACAGGCTGGCCATCTGTGCCGGTGCCCAGTGGCTCCTTGTTGAGGTCAATCTGCATCGAGCCTGCCAGCGCATAAGCGACGACCAATGGCGGTGAAGCCAGATAATTGGCGCGTGTATCCGGGTTGACGCGGCCTTCAAAGTTGCGGTTGCCCGACAACACAGAGGCTGCAACCAAATCACCGGCCACGATGGCCTTGGTGATTTCTTCCGGCAGTGGGCCAGAGTTACCGATACAGGTGGTGCAACCATAGCCAACCAAGTTAAAGCCCATGGCGTCCAAATCAGATTGAAGGCCAGACTGGGTCAGATAATCGGTGACGACTTGCGAACCAGGTGCAAGTGAGGTTTTCACCCAAGGCTTTACGGTCAGGCCCTTTGCTCGGGCCTTGCGGGCCACAAGGCCCGCCGCGATCAGCACCGAAGGGTTAGACGTATTGGTGCAGGAGGTGATCGCAGCAATCACCACGTCCCCATGGCCGAGGTCATGATTGTGACCTTCCACGCCTACGCGCTTGGCCACTTCGCCAGCCTTGCCAAATTCGCCTTCGAGTGCGGTCTTGAACGCGGTTGCGGCATCGGCCACCAAGACGCGGTCTTGTGGGCGCTTGGGCCCGGCTAGTGAGGGCTGAACGCTGCCCAAATCTAAGCCCAATTCGTCGGTGAAGACAGGCTGACCGGCATCATGCTTCCACATCATATTTGCTTTGGCATAGGCCTCAACCAAAGCCACACGGGCAGCATCGCGGCCGGTGGAGCGCAGGAAGTTGATCGTATCTTCGGCTACAGGGAAGAAGCCGCAGGTCGCGCCATATTCTGGGGCCATATTGGCGATGGTGGCGCGGTCTTCCAAGGTCATGGAATCAAGGCCCGGACCAAAGAATTCGACGAACTTGCCGACAACGCCTTTTTTGCGAAGCATTTGCGTGACGGTCAGCACGAGGTCGGTCGCGGTGGCCCCTTCAGGCAATTTGCCGTCAAGTTTAAAGCCGACGACTTCAGGGATCAGCATCGAGATCGGCTGGCCCAACATCGCTGCTTCGGCTTCAATCCCGCCAACGCCCCAGCCCAGAACGGCCAAGCCATTGATCATGGTGGTATGGCTGTCGGTACCCACGACGCTGTCAGGGTAGGCGACTTCATCGCTGCCATCTTCGGCGGTCCAAACGGTTTGGGCCAGATATTCGAGGTTCACTTGGTGGCAGATGCCGGTGCCGGGAGGCACTACACGGAAGTTCTTAAACGCGCTTTGACCCCAACGCAGGAATTCATAACGCTCGCCATTGCGGTCATATTCAAGGTCAACGTTCTTGGCGAAGCTGTCGCCCTTACCAGCATAATCCACCATCACCGAGTGGTCGATCACGAGGTCAACGGGGATCAGCGGATTAACCTTCTCTGGGTTGGAACCCAGCGCTGCCGCGGCATCGCGCATCGCGGCCAGATCGACCACTGCAGGAACGCCGGTGAAGTCTTGCATCAGCACGCGGGCAGGGCGGAAGGCGATCTCGTGTTCGATCTTGCCTTTGTTCTCCACCCATTTGGCGACCGCTTCGATATCGGCCTTAGTCACCGTGACACCATCTTCGGCGCGCAACAGGTTTTCAAGCAAGATCTTCAAAGTCACGGGCAGTTTAGAAACATCGCCCAGGCCGTTTTTTGAAGCGGCTTCGAGAGAATAATAAACATAGGTCTTGTCGCCGACGGTTAGAGTCTGGCGTGATTTAAAACTATTGAGTGAGGGCATGGTAAGCCGTCCTTTGTTCGAGCGAGTTGATCATCACTGGATTGCCCTTAACCAGAGGCTAACAAGCAAACCAAATTTCGCCCGCAAGGGTCGCGCGCTTGTGAGCGGCGTATCGACCCTTCCCCATGAATGGGGAAGCGGCGTGTCTCAAAAGCTGCCACCTGCCGCTTCCCCGTTTATGGGGTTTCGGCGCATGCGCCGATACCGGCGAAGCCGGTGAAGGGTTGGGTACTCAAAACGCCATGAAGCCGCCACCCACACACGCCATTCTCGACCTTGTCATCAAGTCGCAGTATCAGGAGCCATGACCGTACGAATCATCCATGCCCTCGCCGATATTGCTGATCATTATGACGCCGTCCTGTGTGACGTGTGGGGGGTGATCCATAATGGGCGGGCGGCTTATCAAGCAGGCTGCAATGCGCTGGCCGCGTTTCGCGAGTTGGGCAAGCCGGTTGTGCTAATCTCCAACGCGCCGCGTCCATCCACTGTCATCCCGAAGCAACTGGAGGCGCTGCATGTGCGCCGCGATTCGTGGGATGCGATTGTGACGTCAGGCGATGCCACACGGGCAGAGATCGAAAAGCGTGGTCCACGTGGCTATAAAATTGGCCCATCCAAGGACGAGGGCCTGTATGAAGGCCTGCCGGTCGACTTCCGCCCCGCTGAGACCGCAGATTATGTCATCTGCACGGGCTTGCGTGATGATTTGAGTGAGCCGCCAGAGAGCTACCGCGCTGAGCTGGCAGGACTTGTGGCCCGCAACCTGCCCTTCATCTGCGCCAACCCAGACCGGGTGGTGCAATTTGGTGGTCATTTGATCCCATGCGCGGGTGCCTTGGCCGATATCTATGAAGAATTGGGTGGCCCCGTCATCATGGCGGGCAAGCCCTATGCGCCGATTTATGACCTGACGATTGCAGAGGCCGAACGCCTCGCAGGCAAACCACTCGCGCGGGAGCGCCTGTTATGTATCGGCGACGGCGTGCAGACCGATGTGGCGGGTGCGCATGGGCAAAAGCTGGACTGCTTGTTTGTCGCAGGCGGCATCCACGCAGCAGAGCTTTCCAATGCCGACGGGTTGGATGGCGGCAAAGTGGAGGCTTTCCTCGCCTCCTACCGCGTTGATGCACGCTGGGCGATTGCTGAACTGGCTTAGGGTACAAGCGCCCGGTGAAGGGGCGTAGTGAAAGCGACCCAAACCCGCTATGCAAGTGGCATGATCGATTCCATCGCTGACGGGGTTTTGCCCGACCATATCTTGCAGGCCTTGGCCGATGGCGGTGCCATCACGGCCGCTACCCCTTTTGCCGACAAACAAATCCAGCCCGCCAGTCTCGACTTGCGCTTAGGCGACTTTGCGTATCGAGTACGGGCCAGCTTCTTGCCGGGTCAAGGCCGCACGGTCTCGCAACGCTTAAGCGAGAGTGATTTGGTGCTGCATAAGCTCGATCTGCGCGAAGGCGCGGTGCTGGAGACAGGCTGCGTCTATCTGGCCCCCTTGCAGGAAAGCCTCGCGCTTCCCGAAACCGTGTTTGCGCTAGCTAATCCTAAAAGCTCCACCGGACGGATCGATGTGTTTGTTCGCGTGATTGCAGATGGCGCGACCAGCTTTGACCGCGTGCGCGCTGGCTATCAAGGCCCGCTGTGGGTTGAGATTTGCCCGCGCACCTTCTCCATCCTCGCCCGCCCGGGTGACCGCTTGGCCCAGCTTCGCTTGAAGAAGGGCCAAACCCCGACGCTACAACGTCTCGATCTGAACCTCGATCTATCCCACGACTCGCTTGGCCCTGTTATCGGCTATCGGGCGCGCCGCCATGCGCCCTTATTAGACCTTGCCAAAGTGGGCGGCCATGCGCCGCGTGACTGGTTCGAGCCCTTAACGGCGCGCGATGGCCGTTTGGTGTTGGACCCCGGTGAGTTTTACATTCTGGCCAGTCAGTCGGGTCTCTCCATCCCGAAAGATGTCGCCGCAGAAATGGTGGCGACAGCCGAAGACCTCGGTGAATTCCGCGCCCATTATGCAGGCTTCTTTGATCCGGGCTTTGGCGCGAAAGATCATGGCAGTGAGGGTGCGCGCGGTGTGTTAGAAGTACGGGGCCGTGATGTACCTTTTGTGCTGGAGCATAATCAGCCCGTGGCCCGCCTGATTTATGAGCCCTTATCGTCGGCCCCAGAAGCCTTTTACGGCGATGTCGGCAGCCATTATCAGGGCCAAAGCTTGAAGTTATCGAAACTGTTTGAACCATGGTCCTAGCATGTTGATCGCCTCCATCTCTCCCATCGACGGCCAGAAGCTAGGTGAAGTGCCCTCCGCTTCGCCGGAAGACTGCCGTGAAGCCTGCGAGATCGCCCAAGCCGCCTATGTCGCTTGGCGCGCTGTTCCGGCACCTCGGCGGGGAGAGTTGGTGCGCTTATGGGGGCAAGAATTGCGTGCCCGCAAGCAAGAGCTCGCCGATATGGTGACGCTGGAAGCGGGCAAAACCCGCTCAGAAGCCTTGGGCGAAGTACAAGAAATGATCGACATGGCCGATTATGCGGTTGGCCTGTCGCGGCAATTGGCAGGCTTGACCCTGGCGTCAGAGCGGCCGGGCCACCACCTATTAGAGCGCTGGAAGCCTTTGGGCCCCGTGCTGGTCATCAGCGCCTTTAACTTCCCCGTCGCGGTGTTTGCGTGGAATGCCATGCTGGCACTGGTGTGCGGTGATCCCGTGATCTGGAAGCCGTCGGAGAAGACCCCGCTTTGTGCACAAATAACCTGTGCCATCTTCAATCGCGCGGTCGCACAATTTGGCGTCGAGGCCCCCGCCGGCCTGATCCAAGTGCTGCAAGGTGATGCGAAGATCGGGGCAGAACTTGTTGAGCATCCGCTGATCCGGCTGGTGTCGGCGACAGGTTCCACCCGCATGGGCCGTGAAGTTGCGAAAGCGTGCGCGGCACACCTCAAGCGCAGCTTGCTGGAGCTGGGCGGCAATGGCGCGATGATTGTGCGGCCTAGTGCTGACCTAGACCTTGCCGTACGCGCCATTGTGTTTTCCGCCGTCGGCACTGCGGGCCAGCGCTGCACCACATTGCGCCGCTTGATCGTGCACCCCGATATCAAGCAAGACCTGATCCAGCGCTTGGTCCGCGCCTACAAAAGTCTGCCGATTGGCGATCCGCGCAAGCCCGAAACCCTGATTGGTCCGCTGATTGATGCAGACGCCGTCACCACCATGGCCAGCGCTCTAGAGACCGCTCAAGCCGAAGGTGGGCGCGTGTTGGTGGGTGGTCAGGCTTTGCACGGCAATTATGTCCAGCCTGCACTGGTTGAGATGCCCGCCCAAACCGCCATCATGCAAACCGAGACTTTTGCCCCCATCCTCTATGTGGTGGAGGCTGAAACCTTGGCTGAGGCCATCGCCATTCAAAATGATGTGCCCCAAGGCCTATCGTCGTCTATCTTCACGACTGATCTGCGCGAGGCTGAAACTTTCTTGTCGCATGCAGGCTCGGATTGCGGAATCGCCAACGTCAATATCGGCACGTCGGGCGCGGAAATTGGTGGCGCTTTTGGCGGCGAGAAAGAGACAGGTGGGGGCCGTGAAGCAGGCTCTGATGCTTGGAAGGCCTATATGATCCGCCAGACCCAAACGATCAATTACTCCACTACCTTGCCCTTAGCACAAGGCGTTGTGTTTGATCTGTAAGCAAGGGATGCACGCAAGCGCGATGGGCATTATAGGCAGGCCATGACCCAATATTCTGCCACGACCCGCGGTGTCCGCATTCAGGTGACGCCGGTTTTCCTCGACGATCAATCTGATCCCGCGGAGAATGACTTCATGTGGGCCTATACGGTCGAGATCGCCAATATGTCGGAACAGACGGTGCAACTGACCGCGCGGACGTGGAAGATTATCGACCATCACGGCGTCACCCAAGTGGTACAGGGCCCGGGCGTTGTTGGCGAACAGCCCATCCTACGTGAGGGCGACAGCTTCACCTACACATCAGGCTGCCCCCTCTCGACGCCCTCTGGCTTGATGATGGGTAGCTATCTAATGCAGACCGACGACGGCGAAACCTTCGAAGCCCAAGTCCCCGCTTTTTCCCTCGACAGCCCGTTTGAAATCCGTAGTGTGAATTAGGGGCGGGGGCCTCAAAAAAGTGACGTGAGGTCCAGATGAAGAAGCCCCAGTTTGCGTTTCAACTTGGTTTGGGATGCTTCCTTGCATTTGGTATTGTTTCCCCATTAGCTGCCCAGAAAACTCCGCCAGAAACTCACCCAATCTTGGCTCATCGCGGCATGCACCAGACCTATGCTCGTGAGGGGCTTGAGCGCGACACCTGCACCGCCAGCCGCATTAATCTCCCCACACACGCGTTCATGGAAAACACCATCCCGTCGCTTCTGGCCACGGTAGCGCTTGGCGCAGACGTGATCGAGGTGGATGTGCATCCCACCACCGATGGCGATTTTGCCGTGTTTCATGACTGGACCTTGGACTGTCGCACCAATGGCAGCGGCGTCACGCGGAACCATACGATGGCTTATCTGCGTGGCTTAGATGTCGGTTATGGCTACACAGCCGATCAAGGCGCGAGCTTTCCTTTGCGGGGCAAGGGGCTTGGCCTGATGGTCAATTTGGAGGAGGTACTGAACGCGCTGCCCAGCACGCAAGTCCTGATCAATATCAAGAGCCGAGACCCAGAGGAAGGTCGCAAGCTGGCCGCTTATTTGGCAAAGCGCAAGGCCAGTCCAGATCGTGTGATGGTCTATGGCCACCAAGTACCGATTGCAGCCTATTTACTGGCGGCTGGACCAGCATATCGTGGCTTTTCCAAAAAGCAGGTGGCCGATTGTTTGAAGTCATACGTGTTGTGGGGCTGGTCGGGTTTTGTGCCTAAAGCTTGCAAGCGAAGCGTCATCTTGGTGCCGCATAGCCATACAGGCATCATCTGGGGGTGGCGGTCTAGTTTTGCGAAGCGCATGGCAAAGGCGGGCAGCCAAGTCTATCTGGTCGGGCCGGTGCCTAAGAATTCTCAATCCACTTTGGCCGGTTTGAATGATCCAGCCCTCCTAAAGGGCCTGCCAGAGGGGGTTGGGGTTTGGACGGACGCTGTCGAGATTATTGCCCCGGCGCTGGCTGGAAAGTAGCGTAGACCAACGACGGCGAAACCTTCGAAGCCCAAAGCCCCACCTTTTCGCTCGACAACCCGTTTGAGGTTCATAGTTTGAATTAAGGGGGGCACTATAGCCCCTCTCCCACTGGGAGAGGGGTTGGGGTGAGGGCTTTCACTCACAATATTCCGCAATGCGTTGGGGAGCCTTTAAGCGCCTAAAGCAATAAGAGTTTGTGCAAAGCCCCCTCACCCCTGACCCCTCTCCCCCATAGGGGGCGAGGGGAGGCCATCCAAACCACAAAAATTTCGCCATTATCAACACCCGGTCTTAACGCACCGCCTGTATAATCAGGGTCATGGAAGCCACATCACACGCACCGGGCGAGCCAATCGTCCTGTCCCATATCATGCCCACACCCATCCGCTTTCTCTTCGGTGGCGTTGGTGTCTTGGGGTCAATTTTGTTGTTGGTCGAGCTTGGACCAGCCTTATGGCCACCTTCCTTTCTGACGCTATTCTTCGGAATCATTGTGTTGGGCGGCCTGTCGGTCACCTTGGCATTTGTGGCAGGCTCTGCCCTTGGTCCTGACCAGACTTGGGAGATACGTCCCGGACAATTGACCATCACCTATCAGTTGTTCAACCAGACTTCCGTCAAAACCTATGCGCCGGATGATCTGGACGGCTGCGAAGTGGTCAGCTCATCCTATGATTCCGATGTGGAGACCTATCAACTGGTATGCAGGCTTCCACTGGGCAGGACGGTTAAGACCGGGCTGGAAAGTACACCCTTCTTAATGGCGATCCTCGCATTCCTCCGCGCGCCCATAGCCACTTCGCAAGGGGCCTCCTATGCGGAAACCCGGCTAAGATCGCCAGACTTTTCGAAGAGAGAAGAAGCCGAACGCGCCCTCGCGCAACTGATGGCACGTTAGCGCCTAAATCAAACCAGCTGGCCCAGCAAATAGCCGTCGGCGCGACCGGTCACGCGCGCTTGGATTAGGGCTCCAGCTTGACCGCCGGGCACTTGGATTTCGGCAAAGCTATTGAGACGGCCTTTGCCATCGCGCTCAATCAGCACGGTCTGCGTCGTTCCAATCTGGCTGTCGAGATAGGCGGCTAATGCTTGCTGGCCCTTGTCGCGCAATAGGGCGGCACGCGCCTTGATGGTCGCCTTATCCAATTGCGGCATGCGCGCAGCCGGTGTCTCTGGGCGTGGCGAGAAGGGGAAAACGTGCAGGAAGGCGAGGCCCACTTCATCTACCAAGGCCAGCGAGTCTGCGAAATGGGCTTCGGTCTCGGTTGGGAAGCCCGCGATCAAGTCAGCACCAAAGGCGATATCGGGCCGGGCAGCGCGCAAACGGGCTGCGAGCTTTATCGCATCGTCGCGGGTGTGGCGGCGCTTCATGCGCTTCAAGATCATGTCGGCGCCATGCTGAAGCGAGAGATGCAAGTGCGGCATCATCCGTTCTTCTTCAGCAAACAAACGGAACAGGGTGTCGTCAATCTCGACCGCATCGACGGAAGATAGGCGCAAGCGCTTCAGGTCTGGCACCAGCTTCAAAATGCGCTGGACCAGATCGCCTAATGTGGGCTGGCCCGGCAGGTCTGCGCCCCAAGACGTCATGTCGACACCCGATAGTACGACTTCTGGCACGCCCTTGGCGACCAAGCGGCCAATCATGGCAACCACTTCACCGGCGGGGACAGATCGGGAATTGCCGCGTCCAAACGGAATGATACAGAAGGTGCAGCGATGGTCGCAGCCGTTCTGGACTTGAACATAGGCACGCGCGCGGTCTTGCACGCCATCGATCAAATGGCCTGCCGTCTCGCGCACACTCATGATGTCATTGACCAGCACGCGCTCTGTCTGGCCGCCGGCGAGGGCGACGAAGGTTTTAGGTTCGGCCTTTTCGGCATTGCCAATCACGCGGTCCACCTCGGGCATAGCAGCGAACATGCCGGGATCGATTTGGGCGGCACAGCCTGTCACCACGATCAGCGCATCGGGCTTTTGCTTGCGGGCTCGACGGATGGTCTGGCGCGCTTGCCGGACGGCTTCGCCTGTGACCGCGCAAGTGTTCACGAGGACCACATTAGACAGCCCGGCGTCCTCAGCCAGATTACGCATGGCTTCTGACTCATACAGGTTCAATCGACAGCCGAGCGTGATCGTCTCAATCGACCCGCGTGGGTCAGAGACGGGCATGTCGGCTTCTGGCAGGACTTCAGTGGTCATAAAGGTTTGGGCGATGCTTTCTGGTGAGATGCTTGGCTGTTAGGCCATTGCGTCTGCCGTGGGCGGTCCCAATATCATATGTCCAAGGCAAATGCAGGGCCTTGATGTAGGAGCGACTGACACATGTTCGGAATGGAATGGAATAATGGCTTCACCTTTGGCTTTTTGTTCGCCCTCGTTCTGGGCCTCTGGGCTGTGATCAATATCCTCCAGAATGGCCGGACCGGGCCCTTTGGCAAAGCCGTGTGGTCGGTACTGGTGATGTTTGTGCCATTTTTTGGCTTCGGTGCATGGCTATTGTTTGGCCCAAAAGCCACAAAAAACCGGATCGGCTAGACAGCCGCGCCTGAAAGGCCATCTTGGTTGCTGCAAAAGTGACTGGGTGCCATAGAAACGCCATCCGACGCAGCCTATGGTCTGTGATCTCACCGGGGCGGCGTTTATGCAAGTCTATCTGCCCATTGCGGAAATGGCAGTAAGTCCGTGGCTCATGGCCACTTTGGGGCTGGTAGTCGGCTGCTTGTCTGGCATCTTTGGGGTTGGCGGCGGCTTCCTGATGACACCGCTTCTGATGCTGATGGGCATTCCAGCTCCTGTCGCCGTTGCGGCTGGAGCAAATCTCGCTGCAGCCTCGTCCATGTCATCCGTGCTCGGGCAATTTGAGCGGCGCGGCGTAGACCTTCGGATGGGCCTTGTGATCTCCATCGGCGGGATCATCGGCGTCGGGATCGGCTCGCTTCTGTTTAGCTGGCTAAAGTCGCAAGGTGCGGCAGAGGCCACGGTCCGAATTGCTTACACCATCCTTCTAGGCTCGCTCGGCACCAGTCTTGTGTGGGAAAGCTTGCGCGCAATCGCCAAGACCCGCGCAGGCGGGCCACCAGCCAACTTCCGTAGATCCACCAATGATTTCGCCCATCGCTTGCCATTTAAGGTCAGGTTTCCCCGCTCGAAGCTGGTGATCAGTGTCATTCCACCCTTAGCGATCGGGATTGGCGTCGGGATATTGTCGGCCATCATGGGCGTCGGCGGCGGGTTCATTCTGATCCCAGCTTTGGTCTACATCATCCACATGCCGCCCAATCTGGTTGTCGGCACGTCGACCCTACAGGTCTTGATCACGGCGTCTGCCACCACCTTCTTACAATCAGCGGCCAATGGCAGCCTTGATCTGGTTTTATCGGCGCTGTTGATCGTGGGCGGCGTCATGGGCGCACAGTTTGGCGTGATCATTGGCCGCAAGCTGAAGGGGGAGCAATTGCGCGCACTTCTAGGCGCGTTAGTCCTTTTGGTGGCCCTGCGACTGGCGGCGGATTTGGTGTTCGTCCCCTCCACTTTGTTTGAGCTGTCCTCACCCGGGGGTGGGCTATGACGGCGCGCTTCTCGCTCTGGATGGTCTTGCTGCTGGGCCTCATCATTGGGCCCGCTGCGCAAGCGCAAAGCACGCAAGTGTCTGCGGCTTTGATTGATGATGCCGTTTTGGTGACGTCTAGCTTCACCGGGGCCAAGGTCACGGTTTTTGGCTCGGTCCGGGCAGGCTCTGTTGGTCGCACCGACATTGTTGTGGCCGTTCGTGGTCCAGACCGCCCGGCTTGGATTGCTCAACGCAAGCGTACAGCGGGCTTATGGATCGGCAAGGATCAAATTAGTTTCGCCGCCGCGCCCACTTTCTTTGGTGTGGCTAGCGCCCGCCCGCTCGAACAGATCGCGCCCAGCGATACGCTCTCGCTCTACGGTCTCAGACCTAAAGGCCAATTAGACATCGCCAAAGCCAGTGCCGACTCACCCCTAGCGGAGACCTTGATCGACGCCTTTGTGGCCCAGCGCCAGCGCGAGAAGCTTTATGTGGACGATCCTAACGGCGTGAAGCTGCTTAAAGGCGGCTTGTTCCGTGCCGATATCCAGATGCCAGACCGCACCCCGCCGGGTCTCTACACCGCCAAGGTCATGGTATTCCGCAATGGCAGGCCAGCCCAATCCACCCTGACGACTTTGGTTGTCACCAAAGTGGGTGCCGAACGTGCCCTCTTTGAATTTGCAAGAGATCATGCTGTATTGCATGGACTGGCAGGGGTCCTGCTGGCACTAATAGCGGGGCTATCGGCTGCAGGGATTGTCAGGCGCTTCGCACCGGGTTGAGGCCTAGATCGCCGTGCATCAGATAAGACGCACATCAGGTCGATCTAGCTTTATAATTTTGAGCCTTCGTGCTGCGAAAATCTGTTTCAGATTTTGGGCGCGAGGCTCTAGGGCGCTTTGATGGCGCAAGGAGACACGCATGCGCCGTCGAGATGTTGCCCCGAAAGCCCCTTGGATCCTCGGTGTCTTGGGTCTCGTGCCGTTTTTTGGAACTTTGGCAGGCAGCGTGTTGGCCACGTCCCCCTATGACGGCGTGTCTACCACCTTGTTCTTTGCCTATTCCGGCGTGATCCTCTCGTTCCTAGGCGGTGCGCGCTGGGGTTTTGAGATTGGCGCACGCCCAGAAGCACCGGGCATTTTGACACTCTCGGCAGCCGTCCTACCCTCGTTGGTCGCTGCTTTGGCCATCGTCACCCAATATGTTGCGCCGCTGATTGGGCTTGGCATGTTAGCAGCTGGCTTTATCCTGATGTGGGTGTGGGACTTTGTCTCCACGGGCGGCAGCACGCGCCGTTGGCCGCTCTGGTACCGTCCCTTGCGCGCAACCCTCACACTGGGTGCACTCTTGGCTCTGACCGGCAAAGCTTATCTGACCATGCAAGTTTAGGGGCAGGTCTAGGGGCAAGTTTAGCGGCAGTCCTACTTCGCAATCTCACAAATGCGGATGAGTTGGGCTTTCTCTGGCTGATAGGGCTGGCTGCGCAAGATGGTGTTTTCCTCGCACGCGTCCTTGCGCACGGCCTTCAAACAGGCGCGCTCGTCGGCCTTCATCGGATTAGGGCCGCAGACAAAGCCGTCCTTGACCAGGCCCGCTTCGACTTTGGCTGTCGGGCTGTTTTGAGGAAAGCGCGTCACTAGATCCTGCTTTAGGGCCAAGGTCGCGCGCTTATCGACGTCTGCCGTTGCCGTCGCATCCGGGCGCGCTTCAACTTGAGCCTCCGCTGCTGGGGCTTCTTTGGTGGGCTTACAGCCTGCAAGCCCCACCAGACTAATCCCAAATATCAGTCCGAGGACAAGATGTTTTCTGCGTGCGATCACGAAATGAACCGCCAGCTCGCGCCGTCCTTGCCATCGGTGACCTCAACCCCGCGTGCCGCCAGTTCGGCGCGCAGGCGGTCAGCCTCGGCCCAATTGCGGTTGGCACGGGCTTCAAAGCGGGCTTGCACCATGGCTTCAATCCCAGCGGTGACGTCATCTTCAACAGCCGTGCCCGCGCGCGACAGCCAAGCCTGAGGCTCTTGCCCCAAGATACCCAGCAGCAGACCAGCACCCAATAGCTCTGCCTTCGCGCGCTTGCGGTCCTCAAAGGTCTCCGCCTTATTGGCTTTGCGCGCCAGCATGGAGAGCTCGGCGAGGGCCTTTGGCGTATTCAGGTCGTCGCACAGCGCTGCCATAATGCCATCTGGCAGGACAGGCTCCACCCGTTCGTTCCAGACGCCATCGAGCGCGCGATAAAGCCGGTCCAGTGTCTTCATGGATTGCAGGATCAACTCATCGGTCCAATCCAGCGGCGCGCGATAATGGGCGGACAGGAGGGCAAGCCGCAGCGCTTCGCCGGGCCAGCGCTCCACCAATTGATGCACCAATTCCACATTGCCGAGCGACTTCGACATTTTGTCGGAATTCATCGTCAAAAAGCCGTTGTGCATCCAGATATTCGCCAATGGCGTGCCGTCATGGGCGCAGACCGATTGGGCGATTTCGTTTTCATGGTGCGGGAAGATCAGATCATGGCCACCGCCATGAATGTCGATGGTCATACCCAGATTGGTTTCAATCATGGCAGAGCATTCGATGTGCCAACCGGGGCGACCCGAACCAAATGGCGCATCCCAAGCGGGCTCGCCGGGCTTAGCGGCTTTCCACAACGCAAAGTCAGCGGGATCGCGCTTATTGCCATCGACGCTGATGCGCGCCCCGGCTTCATTGTCGTCTAGGTTGCGGTTCGACAGCTGGCCATATGTCGCCATGGACGGCACATGGAAATAGACACCATCAGGCGTGGTGTAAGCGTGTCCCTTATCCAACAAGCGGCCAACCAAGGATATGATGTCATCCATGTGGGTGGTGACTTTAGGCTCCAGACTGGGTTGCAGTGTGCCAAGTGCAGCCATATCGCCCTGATAGATTTTCGTAAACTTCTCTGTAATTTGGCTAATATCGACGCCTTGCTCTAATGCGGCAGCGTTGATTTTGTCATCGACATCGGTGATGTTCCGCGCGTAAATCACATGGTTTTCGCCATAAATGGCGCGCAAAAGCCGGAAGAGCGTGTCGAAAACAACAGCCGGACGGCCATTGCCGATATGGGCGAAATTATAGACCGTAGGCCCGCAAACATAGAGGGTGACGCGTTGCGGGTCTTGCGGCACGAAGCGCACTTTTTCACGTTGTAGGGTATTGAACAGTTCTATTTCACGCATCATGTGATCCAAGACAAAGAGCCAACGTAGACTCTTCAGTGGTTTGAGTGTTTGTTATTGCTCCAGTCCTGTAGACTGAAATGATGCTAACGCGAAGACGGCATAAACGGTGCGCCTACATGTGTAGACGCATAAAACGAAATCAGGGCGGGCGTTAAGACCGGGTTACCGGCTCGACCTCCGACCCCTTTGAAAGGGGCAGAAGCTCATGGACGCGATTACAGACCCGCGCCTCATCTCTGAGGTTGCACAAACCGACCGACCAAGCCGCGACGAGGCAATGGCTGCTGTGCGCACCCTGTTGCGTTGGGCTGGCGATAATCCAGATCGGGAAGGCCTGATCGACACGCCAAAGCGTGTAGTCGAAGCTTACCGCGAATTCTTTGCTGGCTACGAAATGGACCCAGCAGCAGAATTGAGCCGCACGTTTGAGGACGTCCAAGGCTATGAAGATATCGTCATGCTGCGCGACATCGACCTCGAAAGCCATTGCGAGCACCACATGGTGCCAATCTTGGGCCGTGCGCACATCGCCTATATGCCAACCAATCGCGTCGTCGGCATTTCTAAGATTGCCCGCGTCGTTGAAATCTTCGGCAAGCGTTTGCAAACCCAAGAAACCATGACGGCCCAGATTGCGGACTGCATCACCGATGCGCTTCGCCCTGCCGGTGTCGCGGTTCTGTTGGATGCTAAGCACCAGTGCATGACCACACGGGGCGTACACCACCCCAACGTGGCAACCATCACCACCCAATTCACAGGCGTCTTTAAGACTGACCGGGAATTGAAAGACCGTTTCCTGCGTTTGGCAGGTTACAACTAAATCCTCCCCGATTTGTTGTGCAAAAGCGCCGGGCCCTCACGGGTCCGGCGTTTTTGTTATAGGGCTTGGCGGCTTTGGCGGGTGGACGTGTGTCACCAAGACAAAGCTCAACAGCATCAAGAGATACCAAGCGCCCATCTTGGCTAAGGGCACCAGATGCCAGCCACCTTTTTGGTGCGGGTAGATCCAAGTGTTGGTGAATGTCCCGATATTCTCGGCAAACCAAATGAAGAGCGACACCAGTAAGAAGCCAATCAGCATCGGCATCCAGCGCGCTTTTAGGTCGGGCGTGAAATAGACCCTCGTTCTCGCAAAAATCAGGATCGACAGCAGATATAGCCCGACCCTGATGTCGGGCCCAAAATGGTGGGTGAAAAAATTGACATAGGCACCAAGTGCCAGAACCCACGTCGTCCAGATCGGTGGATAATGGCTATAGCGCAGGTCCATCAAACGGGTGATGCGGGCGATATAGCTGCCGACGCAGGCATACATAAAGCCAGTAAATAGCGGCACGCCCCCGATCTTAAAAAAGGCATCACCCGGATAGGTCCACGAGCCCATGTGGGTCTTGAATATCTCCATGACGGTGCCGACCACATGGAAGATGGCGATCACCTTGACCTCCTCCAGCCGTTCCAGCTTCAGCGCCACCAACAAGACTTGCAGGGCAATGGCGGCCAGGAATAAGAAGTCAAACCGACTGAGCAGAGCGCCTTCTTTCGGCCAGAACAGCATGGTCAAGATCAAGAGCGCCAACATGGTGCCGCCATAGAGGCAAGCCCAAGCTTGCTTGATGCCAAACATCACAAATTCAAATAGGGCAGAGCGCCAGGGACTTCCGGTGGCCCAGCTACGGGCTTGGGCATGAAGGGCAAGAGCCCCATTGCGGGTCTGATCATAGATGTGCAAGAACGAGACCTCTCCAACATTGGACGCCCGGATAGCCTAGCGTCTAAACCTTGATTTGAGGCAAAGATTTGGCCGCTTCTGCACCTTTCCCACAAGCTGGATCGACCCAAGAGCTCGAGCGCGGTCTCGCCTTAATGCCGCGCTTTGATGCCGACGGCCTGATCCCGGCAGTCGCGCAAGAAGCTGAAACGGGCGAAGTCTTGATGCTGGCTTGGATGAATGCTGAGGCCTTGACCCTGACTTTAAAGACCGGGATTGCGCACTATTTTTCGCGTTCGCGGCAAAGCTTGTGGAAGAAGGGCGAGACGTCAGGTCAGCTTCAGCATGTGCAGGAATTGCGAATCGATTGTGATCAAGATGCCGTCGTGATGAAGGTCAAAGTCGATGGCGACGGCGGTTGCTGCCATGTCGGCTTTCAGTCGTGCTTCTATCGTGCCGTCGCCGATGAAACGGGGCGACTGATTCAGGTGGCATCTGACCCTGCCATTTAGGGCTGCAAGCGCACGCCAGCCTATTGCCCAAATCAGCAAAGCCGATACTGTTCTGTCCATGACACAGAGATGGACCCGCCACAGGCGTGCCACCGGTCAGGGAGGAAATGATGATCAAAAGGCTCGTCGCAACCAGTGCGTTGCTCGTGGGATTGCTGGCCAGTGGCTGCGCACCCGATACGTCCAATAGTCCAGCCGCAAAAGTGGATGCCGCGCGTCTAACCGCCGCCGGGGCCGATGGCGACAATTGGATGAGCTATGGCCGCACCTATGACGAGCAGCGCTTTAGCCCACTCGATCAAATTAATCTAACCAATGTCTCCAAGCTCGGCCTTGCGTGGAGTCATGAATTCGATACAGATCGCGGTCATGAAGCCACGCCAATCGTCGTCGATGGTGTGATCTACACAACCACTTCGTGGTCGAAAGTCTCTGCCTTTGATGGCAAGACGGGCAATCTGTTGTGGGCCTATGATCCAAAAGTTCCGGGCGAAACGGCGCATAAGGCTTGTTGTGACGTGGTCAATCGCGGTGTGGCGGTTTGGGGCGGTAAGGTATTCGTTGGCTCGCTCGACGGTCGCTTGATCGCGCTCGATGCTCGCAATGGCAAAGAAATTTGGTCGAAAGTCACGGTTGATCAAGGCAAGTCCTATACGATCACCGGTGCCCCGCGCGTCGTGAAGGGCAAAGTGCTGATCGGCAATGGTGGCGCAGAATATGGCGTGCGCGGTTATCTCAGCGCCTATGATGTTGAGACCGGTGAGATGGCTTGGCGCTTCTACACCACACCCAATCCAAAGGGTGAGGCTGATGGCGCGGTGTCCGACAAAATCTTGAAGGCAAAAGCCGATGCCACCTGGAGCGACGGCGCGTGGAAGGAGTCTGGCGGTGGTGGCACCGTTTGGGACGCCATGGCCTATGACCCAGAGCTAGACCTTCTCTATTTCGGTGTTGGCAACGGTTCGCCTTGGAACCACAAAATCCGCTCGGGCGGGAAGGGCGACAATTTGTTTGTCTCGTCCATCGTGGCGGTGAAGCCCGACACGGGCGAGTATGTTTGGCATTATCAAACCACGCCGGGGGATTCTTGGGATTTCACTGCGACCCAGCATTTGATGCTGGCGGAACTGCCGATTGGCGGCACGCCGCGTAAAGTCATCATGCAGATCCCCAAAAACGGCTTCTTCTATGTGATCGACCGTGCCACGGGTGAGCTTTTATCGGCCAATTCCTTGTTCCCCATGCCCAAAGAAGCCGATGTGCCAGCTGGCATGCCTGTGCCTTGGGCGCATTCGGTTGATCTGAAGACGGGCCGTCCGAACGAGAACCCATCAGCCCGCTATGCCAAGGCACCCGCCTTGGTATTCCCAGCCCCATTTGGCGTCCACAATTGGCACCCAATGGCGATGAGCCCGAAGGAAAGTCTCGTCTATGTGCCGGCCATGCTGGTCCCCGCCGCCTCTGGCGATGAAGTGGGTCCGTACAAGCAAGTCGCGGGTGCGTGGAACACAGGCGTCAATATGAGTTTGGCGGCTTTGCCCGATGATGAAGGTCAGCGCAAAGGACTACGCGCTATGTTGACCGGCATGTTGGTGGCTTGGGACCCAGTGGCGGGCAAGCCCCGCTGGATGGCACCTCGCAAATTCCCGTGGAACTCTGGCATCTTGGCCACGGCAGGCGGCCTTGTGTTCCAAGGTACCTCAGAAGGCTTCTTGGAGGCGTTTGATGCGGCAAATGGCAAGCAGGTTTGGTCCTATGAGACCCAGAACGGCATCATTGCCCCACCTGTGACCTATCGAATTGATGGGGAGCAATATGTGGCCGTTATGGTTGGCTATGGTGGGGCGATTATTGCTGCCCCCTTAGCAGCCCCAGATCGGCCAATCAGCCTCAAAGGCCGCTTGATGGTGTTCAAGCTAGGCGGCACAGCCACGGCAGCCAAATATGAGATGCCTGAAAAAGTCGCCCTTGATCTCTCTGCCACGACGGTGGCGGCCGATCCAAAGGCGGGCTTCGACATCTATATGCGCCATTGCCAAGTCTGCCACGGCCATAGCGCCACTGGCGGCCTATTACCTGACTTGCGCTATTCGCCTGCGATCCAAGATGCGGCGACGTGGAAGTCGATCGTGTGGGATGGGGCCAATGCCAGCCGTGGCATGGTGTCCTTTAGCTCTTGGCTGAACCAAAAGGAGATGGAGGACATCCGCGCCTATGTGGTTCAGCAGGCCAAGGTGCATTACACGCAAGTGGGCAACGAGGCGAAAGCGCCGCCTACCAAATAGGGTTGACCTTGGGTGCGATGCAGTTCTTTTTGCACCCATGACAAAATCTGAATCTTCATCGAGTGCGTCGCGGATGCTGGTAGCAGCCGCGGCGATCATCGCGGGCCTTTATTGGTTTGCCGATTTGCTGACGCCTTTGGCCTTAGCCATCTTCCTGTGGCTAACCATAGACGCCTTCGCGCAATCGCTCAGCAAGCGCATTAAGTTTCTGCCGCGCGCGGCGGCCGTGCCGGTTGCCATTCTGATCGTCTTCATCAGTCTTGCGGCGATTGTTGGCTTTGTCATCGAATATGCGACGGTCTTTTCGCGCTCGCTTGGAGCCTATGAGATCCGCTTGGATGAATTGATCCGCCAAGGTTATCAGCTGGCGAAAATGTCAGGTGCGCCGCCCACGGTTGGGCAATTGTTCGCTAACCTCAATCCGGGGGCGATCCTGCGCGGCGTGGCTGATGCTTTACAAAGTTTTGGTGGCCAAGCGCTGTTCGTCATCATTTACGTCGCCTGCCTTTTTGCGGCCCAAGCCAGCATGCCGGCTAAGCTGGAAGAAATATTCAAAGACGAGAAAGAGCGCGGTCGCGCGACTAAAATCGGCAAAGCAATCGCGCGCTCCATGGAACAATATCTCTGGGTTCAGACGATTACGGGCTTGATGATTGCGTTTGCAAGTTGGGGCTTGTTTGCAGTCGTTGGCCTTGAGAATGGCCTGTTCTGGGCCGCAATTATCTTCGTGCTGAGCTACATTCCGGTCGTAGGCGGTGCCGCAGGCAGCTTGCTTCCAGCCGTGTTTGCACTGGTGCAGTTCACCAGTCCTGTTCCTGCATTGGTGATTTTAGCCGGTACACAAGGGATTGGCTTTGTCGTCGGCAACATCATTCAGCCCCGTATGACGGGCGACAGCCTAAACATCTCTGTGCTGGTGGTGTTTCTGTCTTTGGTATTCTGGGGCAAGCTCTGGGGCGGACCCGGTGCTTTCCTCGCCGTGCCTATGACGGTCATGTTGATGATTGTGTTGGCGCAGTTCCCTTCCACGCGCTGGATCGCCGTGATGTTGTCCAACAATGGCAATCCCGACTCCAATGTTGATCAAGACGAACCACCCGCGCTCGGTGGCGCTGCATCCAATCAGAGTGACGTTAAGGAAGAAACCACAACTTCCAGCGATGATAAGGTTTGATTAGGGCTGAGACTGGCCTAAAAACCTGCCGAGCTCCATTCGGGTTATGAGCAGGACGTATTGTATCGCCTGCGGGACAGGCATGGGAGGATAGTGATGTCGGTAGACGCAACGGATCGGCGGATCTCACCAGATGATCTGATTTCAGCGGCGCTGGCCTTTTCAAGCTTTAAGTCCGGCGACCATCTCGAAGCCGCGGCTGAATCCTTCCTTACCCAAATTGCCCAAGATGCCACCGAAGATGACGTCCAAGGCCTTACGTCAGCCGACCTTGCCGCTTTGGCCGATGGTTTTTGGCGCTGGACTTCCCACAAGCGGGCCGATGCGCAAGATATTCGCCTCATCGACGGCAAAGGTGCGCAAGGGCAGTCTCTTGGGCGCGACATATTAGAGATTTGCGGCCCTGACATGCCGTTCTTGGTCGACAGCGTCATGGGCGAAATTGGCGCTCAAGGCGTTGAAGTGCGCGCCATGTTCCATCCGATTGTGTCGCTCAGCCGGGACCCTGACGGTATGCGTCAACCTGGTGGCGTGCCGCTAACTGAATCGTTCATCCAAGTTCACTTGCCACCTTTGCCGCCGTCTAAGCGCGATGCCATCATGATGGGCGTGCGCGAGACATTGCAGGACGTGCGCCTGTCGGTTGCCGATTATCAGGCCATGAAAAGCCGGATGAACAATGCGATCAAGGAATTGGCGGTGGCCAATACCAAGGCTACGGCAGATGAAATTGCTGAGTCCATCGCCTTCTTGAAGTGGCTGGCTGCTGATCATTTCGTGTTCTTTGGCGTACGCTCTTACGATTATCCGCGCGACAAAAATGGCGCGTGGATCAAGGACGAGCCCGATATTCGCGAAGACCTAAACCTCGGTATTTTGCGCGATCCCTTACGCATGGTCTTGCGCCGCTTGAATGAGCCGTCGGTGCTGAGCGATGCCGTCCGTGCTTATATTGAAGAGCCTCAGCCCATCATTGTCGCGAAGTCCAATCTACGCTCACGCGTGCATCGTCGCACGGTGATGGACTATATTGGCGTTAAGCGCTTTGGCGAAAACGGCGAGGTGCTGGGGGAAGAGCGGTTTGTCGGCCTGTTCACTGCCGAAGCCTATGACCAAATGGTGCGTGATGTGCCGTTATTGCGTGGCAAGACCGAGCGGGTGATCTCGCGCGCGGGCCTCGTCCCCGGTAGCCATAATGATAAGCGCCTGCGCAATATCGTGGAGAATTATCCCCGCGATGAATTGTTCCAGATCGAAGAAGAAGACCTGACGCGGATTGCTCTGGGCGTGCAGCATTTGATGGACCGGCCACGCACGAAAGTGTTTGTGCGTCGTGACCGCTTTGACCGCTTCATGTCGATCCTCGTCTTTGTGCCGCGCGATCGCTATAATTCCGACGTTCGCGCCAAAATCGGCACTGCTTTGGCCGAAGCCTATGGCGGCAGGCTGTCTGCCTTCTATCCGTTGTTTGGCGACGCACCTTTGGCGCGCGTCCATTATGTGATCGGCGTCACGGCCAATCAGCACGCCAATCCCGACGTGGAAACACTCGAAGCCCGCATCGCCGATATCACCCGGACCTGGGAAGATGGGGTCGAGGCGTTGGCAGAGGGCAAGTCACGTGCGTTCCAGCGTTATATTGCAGGCTTCCCCGCTGGCTATCGTGACGGCTTTAATGCTGCCGAAGCGTTGCGCGACATTGAAGAGCTAGAGCAAGTTCAAGGCGAAGATGTGCGTGTGCGCGCTTATCGCCGCGAGGATGATCACGAAACCGTCCTGCGGGCCAAGCTTTATAAAATGGGCGATCCAACCGCCTTGTCTGCCGCTGTGCCAATCTTTGAGAGCATGGGTCTCTATGTGGTCAGCGAAACCCCGCACAAGATCAAGCGCATTGTGGACGACACCGATGAATTGGTCTGGGTGCAAGATGTGTCGATGCGCACCGCCAATGGCCGCGCGCTCGACTTCAATGTGGTCGAAGGCTCGTTTGAGCAGGCCGTTGCGGCGATCTGGGCAGGACGGGCTGAGAATGATGGCTTTAACCGCCTGATCCTGAAACTCGGCGTCTCATGGCGGGAAGCGGCGCTGGTGCGGGCGCTCGCCCGTTGGCGTGGGCAAACCGGCCTTGATCCTTCAGAATCGGTGCAACAACAGGCTGTTGCCGAATATCCTGAGATTACACGCGCCATTTTGAACCTGTTCAAAATTCGCTTTGATCCTGACTTTGGTGCCAAGAAGACGCGCGAAACCGCCGCTAAGGCCGAGATGGCGTCGATCCTGACCATGCTAGACGGCGTACCCAGCTTGGATGCCGACCGCGTTTTGCGCCGTTTAGCGCAATTGGTTATGGCGATCCAGCGCACCAATTATTACCAGCCCGACGCTGCTGGCGGGCATAAATCCTACATGAGCTTCAAGATCGCCACCCGCGAGATTGACGAAGTGCCCGATCCCAAGCCGTACCGTGAAATCTGGGTATGGTCGCCACAAGTCGAAGGCGCGCACCTCCGCTTTGGCCCAGTTGCGCGCGGTGGCCTGCGTTGGTCAGATCGCCGTGATGACTTCCGTACCGAAGTGCTGGGTCTGGTGAAGGCGCAACAGGTGAAGAATGCCGTCATTGTGCCGGTGGGCTCAAAAGGCGCTTTCTTCCCAAAAACCCTGCCACCTGGGGGCAACCGCGACGAAATCCAAGCCGTCGCCATTGAAGCCTATAAGACCTTCCTCCGCGGTCTGTTGGACCTGACCGACAATATCGCCGGCGATGGCGGTATCGTGCCGCCGCGCCATGTGGTGCGCTGGGATCAGGATGACCCCTATCTGGTCGTGGCAGCGGACAAAGGCACCGCGACCTTCTCTGACATCGCTAATGGCATTAGTGCTGATTACGGCCATTGGTTAGGCGACGCGTTTGCCTCGGGTGGCTCGGTTGGTTACGACCATAAGAAGATGGGCATTACAGCGCGTGGCGGCTGGGAAGCGGTTAAGCGCCACTTCCGAGAGATGGGCCACGACACCCAGACCGAGCCCTTCACCGTCATCGGTGTGGGCGACATGTCCGGCGATGTGTTTGGCAATGGCATGCTCTTGTCCAAGCAGATCAGACTGGTGGCCGCGTTTGATCACCGCGATATCTTCATCGATCCAAACCCGGACTTGGCCAAAAGCTTTGACGAGCGGGCGCGCATGTTTGCTTTGCCGCGCTCTTCTTGGGCGGACTATGATGCCAGCCTGATTTCAAAAGGCGGTGGCGTATTCTCGCGTAGCGCCAAGTCCATCCCGCTATCGGCAGAGCTTAAAGCGCTGACGGGCTTGGAAGGCCAAGAAGCCTCGCCAACCGATATTATGCACGCGCTATTGAAAGCACCCTGCGACCTGATGTGGTTTGGCGGCATTGGCACCTATGTCAAAGCCCAAGGCGAAAGCCACGCCGAAGTCGGCGATAAGGCCAATGATATCATCCGGGTGGATGGACAGGCCTTGCGCTGTAAGGTCATTGGCGAAGGCGCTAATCTCGGCCTAACCCAACGCGGTCGCATCGAGGCTGCGCAAGCTGGCGTCCGCCTTAACACCGACGCGATCGACAATTCCGCGGGCGTTGATAGCTCTGACCATGAGGTCAATATCAAAATCCTATTAAACGGCCTTGTGCGGGCTGGCAGCATGACGGTCGAAGCCCGCGATGTCCTGTTGGCTGAAATGACCGATGACGTGGCCATCCATGTTCTGCGGCACAATTACGCCCAGACCTTGGCCATCAGCCTGCAAGAGGCGACAGCCCGCCAAGACCTTGATGCGCACGAGCGCTTTATGGAGCGGTTAGAGGCGTCTGGCCGCTTGGCGCGTAAAGTCGAGTTCCTGCCCTCGACCGAAGAATTCCGTACCCGTCGCGCCAATCGTACCGGCCTAACCCGGCCAGAGCTTTCGGTGCTGACCGCTTATGGCAAGCTCGCCTTGTTTGACGATCTGATTGCCTCAGACGCACCAGATGATCCTTGGTTTGAAGATACGCTGGTGACCTATTTCCCGCCCGGTTGTCGTCAGTTTAAGGACGCCATGGCCAATCACCGCTTGCGGCGGGAGATCATTGCCACAGTCCTGTCCAACAAAATGGTCGATTTGGGCGGTGCCGCCTTCATGGACCGCGTGCGCGAAAGTGCGGTGGCGGACACGGGCTCTATCGTGCGTGCTTTTGCTGCTGCCCGCGCGATCTTCGGCCTGGATGAGGCGATTAATGCCGTCAATGCGCTCGACCTAAAGGTGCCTGCGACGGTGCAATTGGACCTGATGATGGAGATTTTGACCGTCCTGCGCCGGCAAAGCTTCTGGCTTGCCCGCCGCGCCAGCCGCGGCGATGGAGCAGGGCTGCGCTCGGTCGGCGATCTGGTGACGGCCTATGCCAATGGTGTTCAAAGCTTGGCCAGCATGATCTACGACGTGGTCTCACCGTTTGAAAAAGCCCGCATCGAAGCGCGCAGCACGACGTTGAAGGCCGCAGGCGCACCAGAGGCTTTATCCAAGTCGATTGCAGGCCTTCTGCCTTTGACGTCAGCGACCGACATTGTCGATATCGCTGCAACCAAAAGCCTGCCGGTTGAAGCAGTCGCGCGCCTCTATCACGCACTCGGGGCCGCTGTCGGCTTTGACGAAATCCGCGCCGCTGCCGGGCAAACCTCCACCCCCGACCATTGGGACCGCGTGGCAACCCGCCGCTTGATCGAAGAGTTTATGGGTGAGCAGGCGAGCCTAACCGGTTCCGTCTGCGACCATGCCCAAAAGCTCGGCCAAGCCGGCACCAATGCCGCTTGGGCCAAGGCCGTGGTGGAAAGCTGGTCTAAGCTAAACGAAGCCGAACTCCGGCGGACAAGCTCTGCCCTTGGCGAACTCCGCGCCAGCCAAGGCGGCTGGAGCTTCGCCAAACTCGCCATCGCCAATACGCAACTGAAAGAATTGTCGGAGACGGCGCGGGCATAACATCAGCTCCCAATGCGTAGGATGCAGTCCGACAGGACTGCACCATCCCATGAGCATTGTGTTTCGTCTTGATTGTTTCCACCCGGAACGCCATTGCCGTAGGCTCTGCCTTGGCAAAGGCCGTGTTCGAGTTTGAGCACGCAAGATGAGGCGTCAAGGGGTGAAATCGGCTTCGCCGACGCGCCAGAGGCGCGCCCCTTGACCCCGCATCTTGCGCAATAACAATTGTCGGGCGGCTTCAGGGTGAGCAGGGCGAGGCTTGAAGGCGTTCCAAGTTTAGCTTTTGGTCCGCTTTGCGCCAAACTAGGTCAATAATGCGCATTTCTCCCAAACCCGAAAGCGGACATTCGTTGGGGGGAATAGTGGACGTCGGATAAATTTAAGCTTGGGCATCCAGTTCGAGATAACCGCAAAAAGACAAAATTAACCGAAGCAAATTTTTCTCTTTGATTAAACTGAGAGGAGTGCCTATGCAAAAGCATCCATCGGGTGGAGCACCCCTTACAAACCTAGAGCCAGCGATTTTGTTCAGCGAAGATCGAAAGGTCATAGCCGCTTCGCCTTATCAAATGGATTGGAAGGATATCAGGGCGCGGTTTGCGACAACGCCCTATCGCAACGCCATGGCCGACAAATTTGAGGCTTGGGCAAAGCTTGCTACAGAGGCCCTGTTCATTGAACAGATATGGCTGGGGGGCAGCTTTTGCTCGGATAAGGAGTTTCCTAAGGACATTGATGCTGTCTTGTTCTTTCGTCATCCTCGGCCCCTCTTTAAGCCTGAGGAGCGCGACCAATTTCTTTACGACAATGCCAACATTTTTGACCGCGCCTTGGTTCAGGAACGGTTCGGCCTCGATTTGGCTTCCATTGCCATGGACATTAGCCGCATCGCACTGGTGAATTTTGCTGCTTACTGGGCGATGGTTTATTCAAACGGGCCAGATGGGACACGACGCGCTTTCTACTCAGTTCCAGGGGAATCTCTGCCTCAAAAAGATACCTAAGGACTAAGAATACTTCAATGGAGCTCTTAAGTATAATTTAGCCAACTCACAGCATTTTTATCAAAGTTGATTATCCATACCTCATTTGAGGAGATTTGCCATGACTGGTGTGAATCCGTTCAATTTCAGCTGGAATCTGGGTGGCCTCACCTGGAACGCATGGGGGGAACCCAATGCAGTCGGCATCGACGACGCGCCACCTTCCACCACCCCATCTCCACCGCCTCCGCCGCCCCAGGCGACCGACACAGTGACGATCGGCTCAAACTTCACCTTCGATCTAGGCTCTTACCAACCTCCCCCGGGTTGGAATATTGATGAGTACATGAACCGACCGTTGCCAATTGAGAGCGAAGCAATCTTCGTTGAAATTGACCTCCAAGACCCCTCATTTTGGTTGAGCGATAGCGATAAATTTCCAAATCCCGATGAATTCCTGGAAGCGTGGGGTCCTCGTTTAACAGAAGAGCAGAAAATCTTTGTCGATTTCGCTAACTACAACAATTCATTAGCCAAGGCTCTTGGTGTGCCATGGCCTAAATATCAAATGGAAGTTGAAAGCGCACGGGCCGAGTTCTTAAATTCAATCGTTCAATCCCATCACCAAGGTGGCAGCTATTTTTTCAGTCTTGAACCATCGGCACGTGTAACCAGCCAAAATGCTAACCCGATCATTGAACGGTACGAAAATCGTCAAGCTGCTAATAATTTAAACCAACAACTTAATGACCTGAGGAAATCGTCGAAAGAAGACTTCTTAAAATTGGTAAAGGAACTCGAGGCCAACGGTTATAGCGTGCAGGGGCATAAAGTTGGCGGTGCCTACGATCGTAACCCAAACGACAGCGTTACTGAGGTTTACCAGCGTGTTTACTACACTCTTAATGGACGCGTTTTGCCAGGGATCGGCAATGCAGACCGCCTTTATCCAAGTGGGGCGGGCGATGGGTTTCAGCTTGTAGGACGAGCTGGTGGGTATGCCAACTCCGCAGCCGGAAATGCAGCTCGTCGCGACCCAGCCGACCCAGCAACTTGGTTAATGAGTCCCTCAGAACAACCCGGAAATACCAATCTTTCAGTTATGAATGATGGAGTACGTTTCAAAGGCAGAGCGGTTGTCGCGCAAATAGATAGTTTACGCTCAGTTATCGACGCCGCCGCTTCCGCCTATGAGGTTGATGCAAACCTCGTAAAAGCGATTATCTTTGAAGAACAAACAAAACAGTTACCATTTGAATCGAAAGCTGAAGCTTTTGGATTCGGCGCTACGGTTGGCCTAGGCCAGATCACTGAAGGTTATTATGGCTTAAGTCGTGAGCAGCTCCGGAACCCCACAATCGCGGTGAACGCAATCGCTAGGCATTTGAGCAGCTTGACGTCTGCCGGATCAAAACCGCTTCCCGACCCAAATCAGATTATCGCTTCGATTGCGAGTCGTTATAACAATGGACCTACAACGCAGGTTACAAACTATGGACGTCGGGTGGCAATTTATCATAGTCTCTTTGGACAGAGAAACTAGGTTAAGTTAGGTAGATTTACATGCAAGATCGACACAAGCTGCTTCTTGCCAAAATCGGAAATGTGGTCTGCTGGGCATCCTTGCTTTGGCTTCTGGGCTTCTCATTACTCGCCGTGTATTTTTGTTTCATTGGACCTGAAGCCGATCCTAATTCGGACCGGGTAAATCCTGCAGAAGTTGCTTGGAAACTCTTGTTTGCATCACATCTACTTTCGACAAGTTTCCTAGCTTTGATCATAGGAAGGAATATCATTACGAGTATCCGCCTTATTGCACTGGCCCTTGTGCCAAGCTTTTTGGTTCTATTGTTCGCAATGGGCAATAGTTCCAGCGGACAAGGTTCAAACCTAGGAGTACTGGTGCTGCCAGTGTTATGGTATTTGCCTCTTGGGATCGCCTGGGTAAGAGGCTGGCTTCTTGCGAAAATTGACGCAGCCAATTGATCATGGCCGATAATTCATACAAATCTCGCTTTCGAACGGCAGCTTTCGACGTCCGCGCGCGCCTAAGCAGACCATCAGCTTTCGGCCAAATTCAGTCATTCCCGCGCGCATTCACGCGATGACTGGATCGACGTGGAAAAAGCCAAAGCTTCAAAGGAATCTCCACCCGATTGCTCCTGCTGCTAGCGATGTCCAATAGTCGCTCAGGCGCGCATTTGATGTTTGCGCCACGACCGGGTAGCGTCGACGCACTTATTTTGGGAGGGCATGATGGCGAGGAATTGGGTATTTGTAGCGGCATTGATCGCGGCACTTATTGCGTTACCTGTTGCCGCTGCACCATCACCTGAACCATCACCTGAACCGGCACCTGCACCAGCGCCCGCCGTGCTGAGTGAGATTGGCGAAGGCCCGCCTGCGCTGCCCCCGATACTCAACGCGCGCGAGCGAGCGATGACCGAGAATCGCATATTAGCCGAGCGGCTTGATACGATCATTCCTGCGATCATGCGCGAACAGCGCATCGATTTATGGCTTTTGGTAGCCCGCGAATATTTTGAAGAGCCCGTGGTTGCATCCATGCTGGATGCCGAAAATATGCACGCCCGCCGGCGCACAATTCTGATCTTCCACGACCCAGGCAACGGGAAACCGATTGAGCGTCTGACTGTCAGTCGCTATGGGCTTGGCGGCTTGTTCGCGCCTGCTTGGGATCAGAGTAAACAGCCAGATCAGTGGAAAGCGGTCGCAGACATCATCAGTCAGCGTAATCCGGCAAAAATTGCGATCAACACCTCCGATCTTTACCAATTCGGCGATGGTATGACGCTCAGTCAGTATGAGAAGTTCGTTGCCGCTTTGCCGGTGCCCTTGCATGCGCGGATCGTCAGCGGCGAGGCGCTCGCCATCCGTTGGCTCGAAACACGCACGCCTGCCGAAATGGAAATCTATCCCACCCTCATGCGAATGGCCCATAGGGTGATTGGCGAAGCGTTTTCACGGTCGGTTATCACGCCCGGCGTGACGACCGCAGAGCAGGTGCAGTGGTGGTATCGCGACCGGCTGCTTCAACTTGGCCTCGATCCTTGGTTTCACCCGTCTGTCGGGATCCAGCGCAAGGGTGCCAAGGGCATGCTCGAAGGCGACCAAGTGATCCTGCCTGGCGATCTGCTGTGGACAGATTTTGGCATCACATACCTGCGGCTGAATACCGATATGCAGCATCTCGCTTATGTGTTGAAGCCGGGCGAGAGCAAAGCACCTGCAGGCCTCAGGCAGGGGCTAGCAAACAGCAACCGTGTGCAGGATATGCTCACCCGCCATTTCGCCATTGGGCGCAGTGGGAACGAGGTGCTGGCGCTTACCCGAGCAGAAGCGGCTGCGGCCGGTCTTGATGCGTCGATTTACTCGCACCCGATTGGCTTGCATGGTCACGGCGCAGGTCCCTCAATTGGATTTTGGGACAATCAGAAGGCTGATCCACGCGGCAGCGGCTTGATTGCCGCCAATACGGCTTGGTCAATTGAGCTGACAACTTTCGCCGCAGTACCCGAATGGGACGGCCAGCGCGTCGATTTCCGGGCTGAAGAGAACGCATTCTTTGATGGCACAAACGTGCGCTACCTCGACGGACGCCAAACAGAAATCACCCTAATCCCCTCAGGACAGTAGGTCGGCGTCCTGGCCACATCGGCGCATGCGCAGATACCCCTTCAGTCCCGAGACTGTCACCCCGGACGGCGTCAGCCGAGTCCCTGACCCCATGCCGCAAAGTTCAGTGAGGTCCCCGCTCTGCGCTTCGCTTCGGCGGGGATGACGGGGCGATGGCGCTCCCCTCTCCCCATGGGAGAGGGGATGGGGGTGAGGGCTTAAGCTCGCAATGATTGAGAGCTGATGGCCGATCCTAAGTCACAGAACACAATGGGTTTTTGCGCCCGCAAGCCCTCACCCCCGACCCCTCTCCCAGTGGGAGAGGGGAGAGCACAGATAAAAACTTATCCCCCACCCCTCAAACCCCGCATAACCTAAGCCCATCTCCGACGAGAGGGCGTTGTTGCTGCAGCGGCGACACCGGTTGGGGATGGATAAGCGGGGTTAATCGGGGTGGACGTGGCTGCCTCGTG